>JGI994J12354_10000607_pt1 | contig 35776 bp, 31 predicted proteins | sample IntmicLarv3ML3BL_FD_12354 | JGI IMG/M metagenome (IMG submission 12354) | reverse complement strand
TCGTGGTTGGACAAAATGAAGTAGTACCTTCGTCAGCCGGTAAACGCTTAATCCAGTTTCGTAGACCTTCTTCATCACCATCATTAGTATCGAAACCGTACGCACCATGACAATGAATATCGATAAATCCTGGTAGAATCCTATCGCTTCCATAATCAACGTCAACTGCTTTAGTTCCATATGGATACACTTTATCAATCAAACCATCGGTGATTTCAATTTGTGCTTCCATGAATTGCCCAGAAACCCATACTCTTTTACTTTGTATAATCATTTTCCTTTTCTCCTTACTTTTTATTATGCTCATTTGTCACGATACGTAGATAATAGTAACTCGATATTTCCTTCCAAAACTAACTCTCCATGATCTTTTGGCACAAAATAAGTCTCACCTTTTGTTACATTGACTTCGCCTATTTTACCACTGCCTTCATTTACAAAATAAAACCCAAATTCATTTTGAAAATAATTACCACTATCTTTTACTACAATTTTTTTGAAGGTAAATTGACCAACCTCATCAAAATAGGTAGTAATCTCGCACCCATTTTCGATAACACCTTCAGGGTGAATAAGTCCATCTCCTTTCTCATCTACTCTTAACACATCTAGACACTTTGCTAGATGAAGTTCTCTTTTTTGGCCAGTTTTTTTATCAATACGATCATAATCATAAACGCGATAAGTTAAGTCAGCATTCTTAGAAATCTCGTAAACTAATAAATCTTTACCAAGCGCATGCATCATTCCATCCTTAACAAACAGGAAGTCACCTTTTTGGGGATAAACATATTTTAGCAACTCTTCCCATTTGTCATTATTTATCATATCTTTTAGTTCGGTTTTAGTTTTTGCTGTATGTCCATATTCAATCTTTGCGCCCTCTTTAGCATCAATAATATACCAAGCTTCTGGTTTGCCTAAAGAGTTATCATGCTCAAGTGCATATTCATCATTAGGGTGAACTTGAACACTTAAGTCTTGCTCGGAGGCAATAACCATTGCTTTTACTGGTAGTAAATCATCAGTGGTTCCAAACAACTCACGATGAGTTTGGTAGAGGGTATTTAAACTCATATCCAAACCTTCTACATAGTTGTCCGCATTTCCCGCTAAAGAGGTTACAATCCAGGCTTCACCTAGGGGATTAATGTCTGTTTTGAACCCAAAAGTTTCTTGTAGCCTAGTTCCTCCCCAGATTCTTTCTTTATACTCGCTAACTAACCGATATATTTTATGATTCATTACCGATTACTCCAGAGACTTGCTTTACGATTGATAGCATAATTTTTACCACCAGTTCCATATCTTGGATACAACAGAATTCATAGCGGCCATGTGCATTGCCACCACCAGTACCTAGGTTCGGACAAGGCAAGCCCATGTAGGTTAACATCGCTCCATCAGTTCCTCCCCTAATAGCACTACTTCTTGGTGTCAAACCCACGCTTTCAATAGCTTTATGTGCGATATCCACAATATACATCTTATCAGCGAAGTGTTTTTTCATATTTGCATAAGTATCGGATAGCTTAACTTCAATTAAGTCCTTACCATATTTCTTATTCAAGAAATCAGCGCAATCTAGCATCCGCGTTTTCTGATTAGCGAACTTCTCTTCATCATGATTGCGCACAATATATTCCATAGTGCAGTGATCAATATCGCCGTGCACACTACCTAGATGGTAAAAACCATCGTAGCCATCTGTATATTCTGGCCGCATATGCGTAGGCAACAAACTATCGAATTCTTGAGCTAGGTGTAAAGCGTTAATCATTTTATTCTTAGCGCTTCCTGGGTGTATACTTACTCCTTGAACTTCAACTACAGCAGCTGCAGCATTAAAGTTCTCATAATCTATACAGTCTACTCCACCACCATCAACAGTATAGGCAAATTCAGCCTCAAATTTAGATAAGTCAAAATTGGCTACACCTTTACCAACCTCTTCATCTGGAGTAAAAGCAATATAGATTGGACCACGGTCAATTTCAGGATGTTTGACAAGATGGGAAACCAAAGCCATTATTTCGGCTATCCCCGCCTTATCATCAGCACCTAGCAAAGTATTACCATCAGTTACAATAATATCTTTTCCTTTTTGTTTCAGCATTTCAGGAAAATCCTTAACGCTTAAAATGGTAGCATCATTTAATGCAATGTCCCCACCATCGTAGTTTTCAATAATCCTAGGATTTACATCTTTACCTGAATAATCTGGGGCTGTGTCCATATGAGCAACAAAACCTATCGCCGTAGCATCCACATTGCCCTCTACTAAAGCATAAACATAGCCGTAATCATCAGTAAGTGCATTATCAATTCCTAAATCATGTAATTCTTCCACCAAAATTTTAGCCAAATCTTTTTGTTTCATCGTTGTAGGTGAAGTATCACTTTTAGGATCTGATTGGGTATCAATTCTTACGTAATATAAAAATCTTTCATGTACTTTCATTGTTAATTTTCCTTTCAAAAAAGGATAGACATAGCTATCCCATATTTATTAAATAATTACTTCTCCCATACAACAAGCACTCATGCCAGCAGCATTAGACTCATCAGTATCAATATGACAAGCAGTAGCATAACTTTCAGACACTCTAACCACTACATCACCAAAAACCAAGGAGCGATCGTCAGTATTAACGCTAACTGAAACAATTTGTTTGTCTTCAACACCAAATTCAGATGCGTCATTAGGTGTAATATGAATATGACGTTTAGCCACAATCACACCTTCACTAAGTTCGATTTCGCCATTAGGTCCTACTAAAGTACAACTAGCACTACCTGCTAAATTACCTGATTCACGCACTGGCGCTTGAACACCTAAAGTACGAGCTTCAGTCATTGAAACTTCGATTTGTGTTGCTGGGCGTACTGGCCCTAGAATTGTACAATTCAATTCACCTTTAGCACCCTTAACCAATACTTTTTCTTCGCAAGCAAATTGCCCTGGTTGTGATAAGTCCTTCTTCTTAGTTAAAGCATATCCTTCACCAAACAATATTTCTAAATGTTCTTGTGATACGTGAACATGTCTAGCAGATATCTCTACTATTACTTCTTTTTTCATCTTTTGCTCCTCTTTTCTACTAGTTTATTATAGTACAAATATGCAATAAATGACACGAAATTGCATAACAATAACAGATATTTTGCCAGTATAATACCGTAAGCCTTTCTTGTGTAAGCCTCGATATTGTCACACTATAAAATCATGAGCATTTTGTTATTAATTGGTACACCATTATATCGCAGCATTTGTTATCAAAACAATTTTGCAGTTTTTTTAGCCTCTTCAACTAAAAATGATAACCTTTCGATTATCATTTTGTGCTTTTGTTAGTACTTACTACTATTCGCTTTTTTTAGTATTACTAGTGGTAGTAACCGTTCGATAAGTTCCTCCACTTACTCTGGTGCTATTAGCTCCAAGCAATGACATATTAGTTAAGTCATTTCTTCTTTCAACTAATTTATCAACATTACGTAGATTAGTTACCTCTGTCTTGGTTTTTCTTTCATAAGCATGTCTCGCTCCAGTATTACGGTACTTACCATAATAAACGAAGTAGAAAATAATACCTGGCAATAGTAAGAAAAAATCAAGGACAAAGTCACTAAACCACATTCCTAGCGCTCCTAAACCAATAAATATCAGCGTTACAAGTAACAATTTCGGCATATGAATTGGAACACTTCCCATGGTCTCTTGAGTTCTTGCATTAACTGCTACATAGTGAATTAAATCCTTATTACCTTTTACTTGTTGATAACTATACAGCCAAACAGGTAAATAAGTAGCATTCCATTTTTCGCCCTTAACTACAAAACTTTCATTATTCCATTTTACACCACGGTCGTAGAATTTTAACGTTTCATGAGCCTTAACTCTAGCAATATCTTCAGATTGTCGAGTTACAACATCACGTAAATCCGAAACATTAGCATCACGTTTTTCTGAACTATATCCTTTTAAGTAATTCGCATCCCACTTAACACATTTTTCAGTATCAAATGGCATAATAGCGTTTATTACATTGTTGGTGCGATCAGATTGATAACGTTTCAGTTTATCTATACTTGACTCAACAGTTAAATCGTCAATCACTAGATCGAACTCTCTTTCGATATCATACAAGTCAGCATTATAGAAAGTCTTCTGATCCTTTCCCTCGCCGCGAGTAAATCGCTCTACTAGATGTTCACCTTGACCATTATATTTGGCATGAGCATTAATATCTAATACCATGTATGGTAAATATACTCCCATAATGTTCTGAGTAGTGAATTCCTTGCTGAATTTTGGATGAGCAAAAAATTTCCTCTGTCCAACAAATTTTTCTATTTGTGCTTTTGCAGCTTCTTTGGTGACTCCAAATGGCAATACCATATCAGGAATAGCTCCATTAGGAATTTGCTGGTTTACTGACAACGTATTACGGCACCAGTGGCAACGAGCCTGCGGAGCTTCACTAGTATCTACTACCACTTCAGCACCACAACTACTACACTTGAAAGTCACCATATCATTAGCGTCCTTCACGATATCTTTTGTTCCAGAACCTCTAACTTCTCCAACTAATCCCTTGATGTCATCATTAATGCCAATTGCACCTTCTGCTTCAAATTCGTGCCGACAAAAATTACATCTCAATGTACCAGTCTTTTCGTTTACAGAGATATCCGTAGAGCCACATTTAGGACATTTAGTTTGCCCATCTTTAGCTCCTACATCAGTTTTTACAATTGTCTGATCCGTAACCATAAGCCTATTTACCTAAGACTTTACTTTTTTCAGCATCAAATTCTTCTTGAGTGATAACTCCATCATCAAGTAACTTCTTAAGCGAAGCTAAGCGAGCATACGGGTCTTCAACTGGTTGTTTGTTATCAGGTTGCTGCATTCCCGCAACTACATTTGTAGCAGCATTAATGCCCATACCCATAAATGCCATGTTGGTTGCTCCACCATCGTTTTCACCAGCTGCTTGTAAACCACGAGCCACTGATTGTTGCATAAATGAATTGCCACGATTGCCTGATAAAGCATCAGCTTTCTTAACATCACTTAGTAATGCCTTAGTGTCTTCATCGTACTCTATAGATGCAATTGCTACTTTTTCAATTAACAAACCTCTGTCTGCTTGCCAATGATAAGTATTTTCAACTGCTTGCTTCATTACTTCAGCAAAACCGATAGCATCAGCTTGAATTTTCGCAATCCGATTCCCCTTGCTTGGGTCATTGGTATAAAGTGAGAATGCTGGTGCTAAACTGCCTACAACCTCATTAAACAATTGTTCCCCTGCTTTATTGTCCATGTCCGCAAAATCAAATAATGGTGCATCTGGTCTTAAATACTCGGCTGGTACAAATTGCTTAACAAATAAAATCGGGTCAATAATTCTTAGCGTATAAGTTCCTCTAGTAATTGCTCCAACTTGGGTTCCAAGATAAGCATCATCCCAATAAATCTCTGATTGAGTTCCAAAATTATTGTTTGGAATTTCTTTTAGGTTTATATAGAACGCCTGTTGTTGTGAACCTGGGCGTCCACCCATTTTAAAGCGCTCCCATGACTTCCCAATTGTCGCTGCAATAAAATCGCCACCTGAGAATATTGATGAAGACTCAGCATCATCTGATGAATATATAAATCCACCTGGCTCTGATACAAAACCAGTAACTGCTCCATCTTGCATTGTAATTAGCGCCATACCTTCTGGAACTACGATTTTGCTACCTTCAGTAATAATGCTTTCAGAACCTTTTGTATTTGAACCACGCCCAGCATCTCTTCCTTGTACGACTGCTTCAATAAGTCCAACTGTAGCAGTAATATCACTTCTAGGAACTAAAAAATCTTTCCACTGATCAGCTAATGAGCCGCCTAGTGCTCCTGTAAATGCTTTAATAAACCCCATAAATAATACCTTATATTGTAACTATACTTTCATTATCCGTTACAATATTTTCCTTTCTTTTTTCACTTCTACTACTTTTTCTCTTTTACTCCCTTTTCCTCTTCCCCTGATATATCGCTTTTACTATACCGATATACTTTCCTTTCTATTATTCTTTAACTGAAAGATAATTGTTTAGTTTTTTGTTTTCCTCTCATCTTAGAGCAATGCTTGCATTAGCAAGACTTTAGATCCCTTGATTATTATTTGCTTTAAATACTTGAAGAAACCACTATAACCACTTCTAGCAACTATCTTTTCAAAGAACTTCCAATTTTGTTGTTCAAATACTACAAACAACTTGTTGCCTCAAATAAAAATACCCTTACTCAGCAACATGTTTACAACTATTTATTTCAACTAAATCCGTCATTTGATAATTTCATAATAGCATAAAATATCATATCTGACTATATTTCTCAAATATTTGTCTAATAATTCACAAACCCCTCTTTATCCAAATAAAGACAAGATATTTCACTTTTCTAGATTATAACTTATTCATATCCAATATGTTTGATAGTTATGTGAAATATTAGTTTTAGTTTGAAAAAGGAAAAATGACATATTTTGAAGAAAAAACGCAAAAAAACTATTTGTGGTTAGTCATTTGTAGTTATCAGTAATTACAAAAACATAGTAAAATGATGAAAATGCAGTAATTATAATTTGCCCCGGAGCTATTATGATGAGAAAACTCACAATTGTTATTACAGTTATTATCATTTGCTTTTCCATATTCGGATGCAATAATAATAATCCTAGTTTTATCCATTGGAGTGTTTCAAAACATAGCGATACTACAGGAAAACACTATCAGTATATTAGTTCCGATGCCGATTCATGGGAGATGCCCATATATTTTCCAAGTGAAACTATTCATTGATGACGTTGAGATTAGTCTTTAAGAAACAGAAATAGCCTTCCTGAAATATTGCAAAATGCTCTTAGTAAATAATGCGTACTGTTTCAGATTTATTAAGCTAAAGTTATTTTTTTGGAATAATAAAAACACCTTCGTTAACATTATGCAAAGGTGTTTTTCGTATTTTAGTTAAGTGTTACTTAAATCAATAATGAATACTAGTTGTTTTTTCTAAACACTAAACTCCTTACTAGGATAAATAGTAAAGCAGTTATGCTAAATCCAGCCATAGCATCAGTAACAAAATGAGCTCCTACAGATATTCTTCCTAACATTACCAAGACTCCCCAAGCCAAACAGATCATCATAAATTTAAAATCTTGACCTTTGAATTTCTTTGATGCCAAAGGAATCAAAGAGTAACAAAGTGCTACGGCTCCCCATTGGGAATGTCCAGATGGGAATGATTTTATTTCTTCTGCTTCATGTACAAATGATAGGAACTTTTTCCCATTTATTGTAAACCAAGTAGTGAAAAGTTCATCTCTACCATCTAGAGCTCTCGGCCTAACTCTACCCCAAATTAACTTTAGGCTCTCAATAATCAAGACTGAACCAATAGATACTATCCCACAAACGATGGCAATTTTTTGCCAGTTTTTCTTCTCGCTTTCATCAATTCTGAAAGCAAATATTGTCAACAATATTACTCCAACAAGATGGATGACTAAAGTCCAAATTGGTAAATATGCGTACACCATTAATGAAGAAAGGGCGATGGAAACTAGATAATAAATTCCACAAAGAATTGTGATTACTATTTCTTTTGCTCCCTTTCCCTTTTTGCAGGTTCCTAATGCAATACATCCGCTTAACAACAAGGTGTATGCGAAAGGAACTGCTGTAATATCTTCCATAACCTGTCCAAAAATATTCGTCTCATTAACAACAACTTTGGAAATAGCTAAGTCATTAAAGGTTGCATAGGCAAATATGATAACGAATATGGCCAGCAAGCCTAATTTAATATTTCTTTCTATAGTTTTGCTCATATTTTTCTCCCTTTTTAAAAAAATGTCTACTTAATAAAAGAAAGGGTACTTCAGAAATATATTTTTGAAAAAGTACCCCTTTTAAAAATCCTTATGCTTAGTCTAATTCTTCTCCATTAGAAGCAATAACTTTTTTATACCAATCAAATGAATCCTTTTTAGTTCTTGCTAAGGTACCATTACCTTCATTGTCTTTGTCAACATAAATGAAACCATAGCGTTTCTTCATTTCACCAGTTGAAGCACTAACTAAATCAATGCAACCCCATGGAGTATAAGCAATTACATCAACCCCATCTTTGATTGCTTCACCCATTTGTTTGATATGCTCCCTAGTGTAATCGATACGATAATCNTCATGGATTTTGCCATCGNCCGCAAATACATCGTNAGCGCCTAAACCATTTTCAACTATCATTAATGGAACTTGATAGCGGCCATATAGCTCATTGAGGAACCAACGCAAGCCCTTAGGATCAATTTGCCAACCCCAATCACTAGCCTTAAGATATGGATTTTTAACTCCTGAGAAGATATTGCCACTAGTTTTCAAAACTTCTTCATCAGTAGTAGCACAACCACTCATATAGTAACTAAATGAATAGAAATCAACACTTCCTTCTTTTAGTATCTTCGCATCATCAGTTTCCATTTCAATGGTTACATTTAGTTCATCAAAATAACGTTTTGCGAAATGAGGATATTCACCACGCACCATTACATCACCACAAAGGTAGTTACCCATCTGCAGTTGTTTTTGTGCTAATAGTAAATCATCTGGGTTACAACTATATGCATACGATGCTGCACCAGCAACCATACAACCAATCTTATAGTCTGGATCTATTGAGTGTCCTAGTTTTACTACTTTAGCACTAGCCACAAATTGGTTATGTAAAGCGGTAAAACGTCTAGATAATACTTCTGGTGTTTCTTTCACACCAAACATTATCATTGGTCCATCAACTTCAGGAATAATACCACCAGCCATATAATCACCAAAAGCCATAGATAGGCAATTGATTTCATTAAAGGTTAACCAGTATTTTACTAAGCCCTTATACTCGGTGAAGATTGTTTCACAGTACTTTTCAAAGAAATCAATACACTTACGATTGGTCCAGCCTCCATATTTTTCAGCTAAATGATAAGGCATTTCATAATGAGAAATAGTTACTAACGGTTCAATATTGTTTTCTTTTAGTTGCTCAAACAAGCGGCGATAAAAATCGATTCCCTTTTGGTTAGGAGTTTCATCATCACCATTTGGATAAATCCTAGTCCAAGCAATTGATAACCGATACATTTTGAATCCCATTTCAGCAAACAACTTGATGTCTTCTTCGATATGGTTATACATATCGATTCCATGGTGAGATGGATAATACACATCAGGTTTGATTTCATGTGTAAACATTCTAGGTGTAGTTAGGGTTCCTGCTGTTAAGTGATCAGAAGTGCTCACTCCTTTACCATCAACATCCCAAGCGCCCTCGCATTGGTTAGCAGCAGTCGCTCCACCCCAATAAAAATTCTTTGGAAAAGTCATTATAGTTCCACCTTTCTAGTCTAATTCTTTACCATTAGACGCAATAACTTTTTTATACCAGTAAAAGGAATCTTTGCGATACCGTTTCATTTCAGATGTTTTCGCTTTTTCATCATCTTCATCACGATCTACATAAATGAAACCATAGCGCTTAGTAATACCTTCACGAGTAGAAACTAAATCCATTGCACTCCATGGACAATAGCCCATGATATCAGCACCCTCTTCAATTCCTAATTGCATCTGCCTAATTGTTTCTCTTAAGTGTTCAATTCGGTATTGGTCATGAATAGTTCCATCTTCCTCTAGAGTGTCTGGTCTACCATAACCATTCTCAGTAATAATAACTGGAAGTTTATAACGCTCAGTTAGTCTTCTTGCAGTTACGCGAATACAGTATGGATCATAAGAATTTCCATCAACAGAATTCTTTGGTAAGTACTCATTACGACTAGCTCTACCAACACCTGGTTTATCCATTAATGCCATTAAATAACTAATATCGCGATTGTCAGCATTTAGCAAACCACTAAAGTCAATTTGAGAGTATTCAAGATATTCAGTGGTATCATTACCATAACAGTTAAATCCGATAAAATCAGGTTTACAAGTTTTCATGCATTCCATATCACCATCATGAATATCTAGCACAACATCATTGAGTTCAAAATAACGCTCCATACTCTTTGGATACTCACCAAATACCAAGGCATCTAAATAGAAATTATTGCGTAAGTCATCCATGTTTTGTGCCGCAATATAATCTACTGGACTACTAGTTTTTGGATAAGAAGTAGTAATGTTTGGAGCTGGTCCTATTTTAACATTCGGACACATCTTGTGACATAAGTGGATTGCTTTTGCTTGAGCAACATTTTGAATATGAGCTTGATTGTATAACTCATTAGGGCTGTTCAACTTCATTGTACCACCAATCATGTCAACTGCTCCAAAGAATATCAACATGTTTTGTTCATTGTAGGTAAGCCAGTAATTTACATCATCCTTATAGTTTTCAAACAGTACTTTGCAATAATTAACATAAGCATCAATCATTGAGCGATTGTTCCAACCACCATATTTCTTTTGTAAAGTTAATGGTAAATCGAAATGGAAAATTGTCACTACTGGTTCAATGCCATATTTATGACATTCAGCGAATACATTTTTATAAAACTCTATTCCTTTAGGGTTAACTTCTCCTTCACCTTCTGGTAGAATTCTAGACCAAGAAATAGACATGCGATATGCCTTAAAGCCCATCTCCGCCATCAAGGCAATATCTTCTTTGTAATGATGATAAAAATCAGAAGCATAATGGAATGTACAAGTTCCAGGATTTGGAGTTTTGACATCCCAGATTGATAAACCTCTGCCATCTACATCATAACCACCTTCTACTTGAGCACTAGAACTACTAGCTCCCCATAGAAAATTCTTCGGAAATTCTTTCATTTTTACTCTCCTTTGTTTCAAAAATCAGGCAGGAATTCCCGCCTGATAAAAGTGCCTGCTAAGCAGCTGCTTTTTTTGCTTCAGCTTCTTGATGAACTAATTGATTATCATATGCTTTAAAGAATGGGTAATAGATTAACGCTGAAAGTGGCACCATTAACCAAGCAAAGATAAAGTTCTTAACGTCCATTGATCCTAGGAAACTACCAACCCCAATAGGCATTAATGACATGATTAAAATGTAACTAGGCGTAATTAAGCCAATTGAGTAGCAAACCCACATTATAACCGCAAGGATTGGGAAAGTGATTACATATGGAATCGCTAGGATAGGATTAAATACTGTTGGAGCACCGAAGGCTACTGGTTCGTTTACACCAAAGATTCCAGGCACCCATGATACTTTACCAATCGCTTTTAATTGTTCAGATTTTGCACGGAGTAAGCATAGGAGTGAGAAGCCCATGGTATTACCTGTTCCCCCTACCAATGCCAAAGCACCAAATAACATAACTGGACTAAATACTGGAGCAGCTCCAGCAGCTACTAAAGCAGCATTAGTCATTGTTGCTTCAATTGTCATCGGAATAATCAATGGATAAACAATCATTGTTCCATGAACACCCATCGTCCATAATAGTGTACCGAATAAACCTAACAAGATAATACCAGGCACGGAGTTAATTGCACTTAAAGGTGCTGATAATAATGCGACGACTACTGTTGCTAAGTTTAGTTGTGGATTTATCATTCCTAACCCAACATTAGCACCATAGATAATTACTACATTCAATAGTAATGGAATCATTGAACTAAAACTATCTTGTAAGAATGGTGGAACTACATCAGGCATTTTAACAATCCAGTTGTGCTTTTCGCAGAATCTAGTAATTTCTACTGATACTAGCGCAACGATGATAGCTGTAAATAAACCTGTTGCCCCTAAGAACGTGTAACCTAAGCCTTGGAATGTTGTACCTGGTTCAGCTAAAGCAACAGTTTGAACTGGAGCTACAACCATAATAAACATTAGCATTGCGGTAACACCATTTGACAATGGTTTCATACCGTAAGTCTTTGCCAAATTGTAGGCAATACCGAATACTGCTACAACAGCGATTAAGCCCATTGTCATGTCATTTGGCACACTTAGAATTTGATTAACTGCTGGGATATTAACTAGGTTATACCACCAACCGAATAAAAACTTAAGTATTCCTCCTTGTTCCATGATTTGAGCAGTTACTGGTGGAGATTTAATAATTGTAAATACTGCACCAATAATTGATATTCCCACAGTTGACATAAGTCCTGCAGAAATAGATGCGAAGTGCGGTTCGTTTGCTAAAAAGTTACCTATTGGCATTAAAACTTTTTGCAAACTTCCCATGAACCCTTTTTGTTCTGACATATTTTTTTTCTCCTTTTTTATGGCTATTTAAGTAGAGCATCGACTTGTTTCATGATGTTTTCTACGTTACCAACTGCATAGTCGAATGATTGAATCTGATCAACAGGTAAATCGACTTTACCTTTAATCTCAGCTGCTTTATAAGAAATCTGAGGACCAATTAGAATGCAATCGTAATCTTTGTAGTGCTCAGAATAATCTCCTACACCATAGGCCTTTACTTCAAGTTCTACCCCTTTTTCAACAGCCCATTTTTCCATCTTTTTCATCAAGATTCCTGTAGACATTCCGCCTGCACAAACTAACATTATTTTCATTTATTTCTTCTCCTTTATATGGCTATTTAAGTAGAGCATCAACTTGTTTCATGATGTTCTCCACGTTACCAACCGCATAATCAAATGACTGTATTTGATCAACGGGAATATCGACTTTACCTTTAATCTCAGCTGCCTTATAAGAAATCTGGGGACCAATTAGAATACAGTCATAATTTTTGAAGTATTCAACATAATCGCCAACTCCATAAGCCTTAACTTCAAGTTCAACACCCTTTTCGACCGCCCATTTTTCCATTTTTTTCATCAATATTCCTGTAGATGCTCCACCTGCACAAACCAACATTATTTTCATAGCCTATTCCTCTTTTCTATCTTCTTTAACTTCGTATACACTGACCAACTCCCTAATCAATTCTAATGCCAACATACTAGTCATTAAATGGTCTTGAGAATGAATTAGCAGAACATTTATGTCTACCCTTTCACCATTTGCTTCTTGAACCAGCAAATCTGTTTGAGCCTTATGAGCCTCAACTGAGCACTCTTCAGCTAACTTGATTTTTTCTTTTGCTTCATCATATTTCTTTTCCTTTGCCAATTCCAAAGCCGCAAAGGCATAGGACCTTGCATCTCCCGAATGAGCAATTAAGCGCATTGCAATTTCAGTACTATCTTTCATCGTTTCCATATTTCTACCCTTCTATATTTTCTTAATCATGCTGATAATATTCGCTATTTCGTCATCCGAGATTATAATATCGAATGCTCTTTCAACTGGCTTAAAAATCTTCAATAAAGACCTAAACAGTTTTTCATACTTTGCTATAATTTGGTTCTTTTGAATATTCACTGGTGTAGGCTCGTTAGCACAACAACGATTTATACTGCATGCAATATGAACAAATAAACCTAACTTTTGGTCTGAACCAATGGCATCGCCACTTATTTCTTCAATTGCTTCAAGTAGTGGTGGTAGATATTTCTTGATTTTTTGAATATCCACAAACTCTAGAGAGTCATCTAAATATTCATATATTGCTTCCATATCGACAGAACTCTGTTGACTTAAGTTAAAATCCAATAAGTTATCCAATTTGTTTGATGAGCACTCAAACACTTCACTAATGGAAATAAAAGGAATACCAAACAAATTAGGGTCAAATGTTCCTACGAAACACTGAATACGGTTTTCTGCTACTATTGCCTTAATTTCTTGCACTAATTTTTTTCTATCACTAATCGCAAGTGGAATTATGGTTCTAGATTTTCTACAATGTAAGTCTAAGTAATTCTTTAGTTGTAATGCCCCCCCTTCTCCAGTGTTACAAAGGGTAACAATGACGGGCCGTTTGTATTCAGAGACCTCACTTATTTCTCTAAAACTCTGAATCAGTTGATGATAGACTTCATCAACATCTTCTTCAAGGGAACTGCGCCTAGCAGCCTCTATTCCTAACAAGGTAATTGGTACGTACAATGGGCGAATCTCAATCTTGGTTTCCTTTACAATGGACTCCAACATATTCTTGAAGGAACCCATATCATAAATAACTATCACTCCTTTACCTTGATCAATTTGCATAATCATTTCTTTTAAGCTTTGATACATCTGTAGTGGTTCACTATCCAAAGACATATCGAAGCCGTAAGCGTTATTGGCATGTACCAACGTGTTGATAACCTGAGCAATACTAGTAGCAGTACCCAAGCCATGCATGGCAACTAATACTACCGGATGGCGCGAAGAGTTGACTTGATTTTTTTCAACAATGAACATTGTGATGATTACAGCTTCATCAACTGGAATCTTAATTCTCATTTGTTCTTCCAGTCGATTCATAAATTGTAAACAATACATATACTCAGCTTGGTATTGTTGGATTATTTCCATAATCTGTTTATTACCCAAACGTTGAGTCTTAACATTAGCTTGTAATAAGGAGTTCACATGCAGTGAAAGCCCGTAGTACAAAGACAAGGGGTAAGTGACACCAAACTTTTCTTGGGCGGTATCAAGAAACTCCTGTACCATGCGAATAATGATGGGATCCACTACTTTTGATAGTTGCCCTATGTTCAAAGACTGTTTTGTCAAAAAACGCTGGTATTTTTCAACCATTAACTGGATATGTGAAGCAGTAACAATATTTACCTCATCATCCTCTAGCCCTCTTTCCTTGAGCTCATTAATCTTACTATCAATCATTTGGTAAACCGTTACATCTGTGGAATAACTTGAAGTTACTGTCTCCATCTCACTTTGTTGGTTAAACCTATAAGTAGCTTCATCTGGCAATACTCGCTCTAATTCATAACGATGTTTTTTATAGTTAATAAATCCCTTGCGAATATTGTCATCAAAATCACTCATTACCATATTCACGCTATCATCTTCACCATTTCTGCTTCTAACAAAAGCATGAGCACAACCTACTCGAATATCACTTTTTAACTGTCTTACATTGTAAGGACAATCATATATCATCAGACAACGAAGTATTTCCCCATTCACCACGAAGGTTTTTCCAGCCTTGGTAGCTTCACTAGAGAAAAACAAGTTGATGAACTGCAATCGTTCTTCTAATGGCCTGCTCGCTAGATTGGGAATTTTAACATTAATCGTTATCTTCTGCGATAGGTACTCATACACATCATGATTAATGTCTTCTGTACAAGCTAGAATCAAAGCCACATTTTTCTTAACTGGTTTTTCCTCATCTATATAAACAAATTCTCTTTTTTCAATAAAGTTTATTAATCGTTCCCTATCTTTACCTACCAGCAAGTTAACATGGTCGATAAAGAGAAATCCACCTTCAGCTTGCTCGAAATAATTATCTTGTTTACGGGCAAACAAATCCTGTGATAAATGATTTTCATGCCCAATATAGTTCCGACAATTTATTCTTACAAAGGGAGCCTTTTCACTAAACACTTTAGACTCAATTGCGAAACGGGAAATCATCCGCGCAAAATAACTTTTACCACTTCCTGATTCACCAACAATAAGCACATTGAAATTTAATTGAGGATACAAGACTGCTGCCTTTATTAACTCCACAGCATTTCTCAAACTACCATCGTGGCCTATTATTTCTTCAATACATGAAATATTAGTTTCTTGCAATGAGGCCCCTTTTCGTAAACGATATAAGACAGGTCTCTGCTTAATCTTAATAACTTTTTTTGCTGCAACAAAGTCATTTAAAATGGCGCTAATGTTTGTTCTCTGCATCTTCAAAAGCTCAGCCAATTCCATAGTCGACAATCCATGCAGTTCTTCATTTGGATAATCGTCCAGATGTTTTTTTAGTGCTTCGTAGACTTTTTCTTTGTTTGATTTCATCGAAAATTCCTCCACTCTCACTATGTATATACACTAAACTGGCTATAGGTACAATCTACTTTATTAATAAGGCATCGTCAAATAGCCAAAAATTGTAATAAAACTATACATTTATACACTTTTTTGCTTTTTTTTCTATTTCTGCTGATTTTTTTCTATTTTCTCAGCTTTTCGCTCCAGATTATTAATAAGTGTATAAAAAAACAGCTAAAATAACACAAGTGTATATTTTGTGTATTCAATTACTCTTATTCTATCCAATTTCATGATTATCACTTATTTTGCCATCACAAACAAAAAGCGCTAGATTTTACTCTAACGCTTTAGCTTTTTCATGATAACAGTTTTAACATCTTCCTTGCTGCTTCCAAGTTTTTGTAGAATATCAATTTGTTCACCAATATTTTTATAAATCTGTTTCTTTCTTAGTTCAATACTATCGCCAGCTTTTTTGCTTACATAATAACCTTTGCCAATAACTGAATAGATATAACCTTTTCTTTCTAATTCTAAATAGGCTTTCTGGATAGTATTTGGGTTAATTCCACTGTCACTAGCAGCTTGACGAACTGATGAAAGTTGTTCTTCTGGTTTAAGTATTCCCTGGGCAATGAAGAGTTCTATTTGAAAAATAATTTGTTCATAAATCGGTACCCTGCTTTGATTATCAATCATAAACATAGGAATCATCTCCATATTCATCTCGATATGTCATAAAATTATATTTTTTAATTAGTTCTTCTAACTCTTCATCAGCAGGAAGAATAAGTGTAGCTGTTTTTCTTGCATCATTTTTGTTGCCCGCATATGTGATACTAATGGCTGCTACTTTCTTATAGTCAGCTACTATAAACTCTTTATTTTGATACTGAGAAATCCACCCACTAAAATCGCTAATCATCTGTTTGGCCATAGTTTCATCCATTTCATTAGGTGCATTTTGGTTAAAATAATAGTTATGGATAGCAGTATCTAAAATGTAAATATTTATGCTCAGGGTGTCATTACGCAATTCACTAATCACTTCAATTAACTCATTTATATAGTGGGTATTGAACAAGTTTACCAGTTTCATATAAGCTTCATTACTTAACCCATTTGATAAACGATAAACAGCTCGTTTGCCACCAACATATTCATAAAAAGAAAGTGAAGAAAGCAATGGGTCATTTCCTGATCTTAATAAACAATATCCACGTGATTCTAAATTGCTCGTTTGACACATATAAATGTTATGGTAATAGGAGGCAATTGTTTTCTCACTCATTTTTTCTTCAGCCAAAATCGCAATAACCTTATCAATCATTTCTTGACTAAAAAACTCATCATAGCTTCCTAACCTAACTATTTTTTTGATTATAAACGGTAACTCTTCGGTACTTTTATTTTCTAAATCAGAAATGTGAGAAGTAAGGTAAGCAACGATTTTTCTTTCGCGCTCTTCAATATATCCCATGTAATATTTGTAACTTCCTTTGTTTGTATTGAAGGTGACAATACTTTCAGAAAATCCATAACTTTCTTCATTAACATAGGCCCAATCTTTTTCAAAAAATATACTAACGAATTTGTCTTCTGAAATCGTAATTTCCTCCATAGAAGGATGGATTTTTGAAGGTATTTGGATAGTAATACTATTGACATCTTTTTGGGTAATATATCTGTTGTTAAACAAACTAGACTCCGTTATTAACCATCTGATGCCACTAATAGCAGTGCCATACATAAAGGCAATGATAAAAATCGCTACGAAACTTATCGAGGATTTTAAAAGGCTAGCCCTTGCGCGATCAGTAACTGAGTCGTAAACAAAGGAGATAATATACAGCATAACTAATGATATTAGGATAAAGAAATCAAAGAAAGCAGCACCATCCAGCAATCTTATGAGGTAGTATGCTGGGAAAAACAATATTACACCTTTGGCAATATTATGAGAAGTCGTCTTGACATAACTCGTTTGTGCGACTTCCATTTTTCTTTTCATGAACATTATATAAGCTAAACCAGTATAAATAATTGTTTCACCAATTGTTAACATTATTTGAAAAGGATTGATAGTATCTGCATTAATCAAAATGTAGACTGGTGTTGCAGTTACAATTGCATCATTTATTGCTATAGTTGTATCATAACTTGCTACACCATCACGTACAATAAATCCATTTATAGTACCTGCATAAGGAGCAGCGTAATTAATATTAATATCCATGTTTATCTTGCTAAGCAAAAATATCATCGCAAATGCTAGCAATGCCGCCGTCAATTGATGGCCGGTGGTCATAAGGCTGAAATAAGCAACCGAATAAACAAACATATAGCCAACGAAAAGGATAATGAAAAATCTCACCAGTATAATGCTATCTATTACCAACAAAGGATGCAAAGCACCAACAATGCCGATAACAATAGTTGTTAAAAAGAGCATCGCTGCAATAAAGACTGCACCAACAGTATAGTTAACCCAGAATAAACTCTTTCTCGATAATGGCATACTAACCACGAAATCGACTTCCTTTTTATCAAATAAATAACTATTCAGTTGAAGTGCTAAGACTATAGGCAATACATACATACAGATAACCGCCATTGTCGACGCTTCCTCAAATGTTAGATATTGCACAACATACTGGCCAGTTGATAGAAGATGAAAAACCTCTAATACAGGAACAACCATAAAAAGAATAACCAGAAGTCCAAAGCGGGCATTAATATGTTGGTAAGCATAGTTAAGGTAGTATGTTAATTTCTTTACGGTCATAACCGTGCACCCCCATTTCATGAATAAACACTTCTTCCAGCGTAAGCGGTAAGACATCTAGCAATAATGGCTTTTTACTGTTAAAGTAACTCAATATTTCATCACCGTCCCCTCGGACAATATAAGTGAAAACCGAACCATTCTGTTTGACATCCATTACAGTAAATGGATACTTTGTCTCTTTTAGCGGTCTTTTGAAAGCTATTTGAATTTTAAACATTTCGTTCTTAAGTGAGTTTAAGTCACTATGTAACAAAATACCACCATCGTGAAGTAAACCTACCTGATCGCAAATATCCTCCAATTCCCTCAGGTTGTGTGAACTGACGATCACAGTCGCCTTTTTCTTTTCCACTTCTTCATAAATTGCCCTTTTAACATTCATCCTTGCTACAGGGTCAAGACCATCAAAGGTCTCATCAAAGAAATAGTAGTCTGCCCCTGTTGAAAGAGCCAGAATAATTGCTACCTTTCTTTTCATTCCTTTCGAGAAATTATGAATCTGTTTTTTTCTATCAATCATCAATGTGGAACAAAGATAATAGAATTTCTCATAATCAAATAAAGGATAGAGGCTAGCATAATAATTAGCCATTGATTGGGCATTATAGCCAGCAAAGAAAAACAAGTCATCAGGCACAAAGACCATTCGTTGTTTCAAATTCTCATTGTCTTTGATTTCAACGCCATCAATCTTTATGGTTCCCCCCTCCAATTGATATATTCCCATAATCATTCTAAAAAGTGTACTCTTTCCTGAACCATTGATGCCGATTAATCCATATACACTTCCCTCAGAAATAGAACATGTAAGCTTGTTAATAACATTCGCTTTTTCGAACGATTTCTGAATCTGTAACATTTCAATCATGTATCGCACTCACCTCCGCTGTATTATCTGTAATAGTACAGTTAAATATTACTATGGGCTTGCTACTTTGTCAACATTAATAACAAATAAACATATTTTCTATTACTTAATTTCATTTTAAATTTTATGTTTACAAATTAGTTGAAATAAGTTAGAATTACTATTGCTTATGGCGGCCGTGGTGAAGGTGGTTAACACGCTGGATTGTGGCTCCAGTATTCGCGAGTTCAAGTCTCGTCGGTCGCCCCATTAGAAAAAGCACTTCGTCTAAGCGAAGTTTTTTTTACACTTTACTCACAAACAATAGCCACTGTGTGACTTTTGTTGTAAAATAATATATGTTCAAAAGAAATGGAGAACTGCATGAAAACAATAGCGGTGTTAACCGATTCCAGTGCTGATTTATCAGTAGCAGAAGCAAAGAGCTTGGGTATTAATATTATAAGGATGCCCCTAATCGTTGATGAAACACAATATCTAGAGGAAGTAGAAATTGATTTAGAAACATTCATAGCTAAAATGAGAGCTGGCTCGGATGTAAAAACATCATCACCTATTTTAGGTGATTTATTCGCCAAATGGGAAGAATTACTCAAAACGCATGATGAAGTAATATATATACCTATTTCCAGTGGCCTAAGCAGCTCTTTCAATACAGCTTTGGCTGTCAGTAAAAACTACGATGGTAAAGTAGTAGTTATTGATGCTAAATTTGTTTGTTATCCATTGACCATGTTATGTTTGGATGTACTTGATATGATTAGCAAGGGGTATTCAGGAGTTGAAATTAAAACCATTGTTGAAAAAGATGCAGAACTATGGGCATGTTTAATGCCTTATAATCTGAATGCCTTAATGAAAGGCGGCCGAATTTCCCCAGCAGTAGCCGCTTTAGGAAACTTGTTGAAAATTGTGCCTCTATTGAAAGTAGAAAATGGTGCCATTGATATTCAAGATAAAGTAAGGACCCATAAAAAAGCATATGATAAGGCAATAAAAATATGCACTGATGTTGAGAATTTTGATGATTATCGTTTCTTAGTCGTTGATGGTGATTGTATGAAGGAATCGCTTGAAGTGGCTAAGAAGTTAGAAAAAATTGTTAATGCTCCTGTAGAAATACATAAAATGAGGGCTGTTATAATGTCGCACACTGGCCCCAGTACTGTCGCTTGTGGCAGGGTAAAGAAACTCAAATACTAGACCATCCCTTAGCTAAAGCACGGGCGGGTTCTAAAATATTACGCTACAAATTGTGGAGTAAAATGTTATTGGGTTTAAATGTTCATGCATTTTGCACAAAAAGGGATACCGTTTTTTCAAATGGTACCCCTTTTCAATATTCATCTTACAACAGTCTTACAAATTGATTCTCTTCTATAGAGCTTTAGCGTTTATTAAGTCAACGACTTCATAAACATGTTTATTACAAAGTTCAGTGCTTTTCGCTTCCACCATAACCCTAACGAGTGGTTCTGTTCCACTTGGACGTACTAAAATCCTACCATCTTTACCCAATGCAGTCTCAATTTTCCCACATAGACTCAATATATCCTGATCACGTAAAGCTTTTTCTTTATCCTTGACTGGAACATTTACCAGCAATTGAGGATAAACAAATAAATCATCTGTAAGTTCACTTAAGCTTTTTTTAGTATTTATCATTACCATAAGCAACATTAAAGCAGTTAACAAACCATCGCCCGTAGTCGCATATTTACTAAAGATAATATGGCCTGATTGCTCACCACCTAAAACATAGTTTTCTTTTTGCATACACTCATATACATACTTATCACCAACTTGAGTAACTTCACAGTTTATTTGTTCATCCTCAAGTTTTCTAAACAATCCAAGATTAGCCATAACAGTTGTTACCACTGTGTTTGCAGGAAGTTCTTCTTTTTCCTTAAGATACTTGCCACAACAATATATAATCTTATCACCATCTACTAATTGACCATCTCTTGTTACTGCTAATAATCTATCAGCATCACCATCAAATGCGAAGCCGATATCATAATTACCCTGCTTAACCATTTTAATTAAGTCTTCCGGGTGCGTTGAACCACAATTGGTATTGATATTTAAGCCATCAGGCGTGTTGTTTATAATATCACAGTTTGCTTTTAACTGGCTCAATAATTTAAGAGCTGAAACCGTTGCTGAGCCATTGGCAGCATCAATTGCGATATTATATCCAGCAAGATTAAGTGGCATTATTTCTTCCAACCAAGTTAGGTACTTGTCAACGCCATTATCCATTTTCATAACAACGCCAATTTCATTATCCACCTTACCAGGTAATTCATCACTACTGTTAAGATATTTCTCAATCTCTTGTTCTACTTCTTTCTCCAGTTTGTTACCAATAGCATCAAAAACTTTAATACCGTTGTCGTAGAAAGGATTGTGGCTAGCAGATATCATAATGCCACAAGAAAACTCTTCCTCCCTAACTAAATAAGAAACACAAGGAGTGGGGCAAATACCAATTTGATAGATATCACAGCCTCCAGCAGTTACTCCGGCAGTTATGGCTGCTTCTAACATATCAGACGAAAGACGAGTGTCTTTTCCGATGATAATTCTCCCTTTTTGCTTTTTACTGAAATATAATCCAAGATAAAACCCCAACCTATATGCAATTGTGGCTGGTAGGGTCTCATTCGCTTTTCCTCTAATGCCATCTGTTCCAAATTTATATTTCATATTCGCTATTTAATCTCAACAACATTTACTGTTAAGGTATCTCTTCCATCTGTGATCTTGTATGACACTAGGTTATTGCTACCGACAACAACCAATGGGAATTGTTGATTATTTCCAGCCTTGGCATTCAATACATCGATATATACCTTAATGTCTGCTGGGTTAATTCTATCAATGTTATTCTTAGTTCCCGTTACTGTTACTGAGATTTTATTCTCAGTAGTCGAGAATCTGTAACCATCATCATTATTTAAATAGCTTATCAAAATTCCATCGAAAACTTTAGTTATCGGTTTTCCAACTTTGATACTTATGTTAACCTTGCTTACGCTTACTTTTGTAACCCCACTTGGTAAGGTAATTGGATAAGTACCATTGGAGTCTCTTGTGATTGTTGTCGCATCAAACTCTACTGTAATCGCATCAATATCTGCCAACACTGCATTTGGTGCATATATTGTCACACTGGAATGATCAAGTGAAATAGATTCAATCGCATTTCCACCCGGTATTTCACCTATTGGTTTAATAATAATCGGTACACTCTTCATTGGTGTAGAAACCTTAACCTGAGCCTTAACCGTTTCTGGGAAAATTCCTACATCTAGTTTTTGCCCCGCTTGATCATAAGCCACAAGAGGTGCGATAGCTTCAAAGTCTCCCGTGACGCCGCTTACATCAATCAATGCTTTAACATAAGCAATTTTATCAATAGTATCTTGCGACGCTTTTACAAATACTTCAGTCTTATCCAACTGTGGCATTGGTTCAAAGGCATAAATACTATCCGTTTTATTAGTATTAACATATTCGCTAGAAATTCTAAAACTTGCTGTTGTCTTTTTCTTAATTGTTACAATGATACTTGAAGGATGCAATGTNACAGATACNCGATTAGAAAAATCAACCGGTATTAAATCAATTTTGTGTGTTCCTTCCGTGTATCCGGTTAAGTCAGCCACTACTTTGTATGCTTTCTGCGACTTAACTAAGTTAATGTCAGAAACATCTCCAATAATAGCAGCGCTAACAACTTTTACGTTGTCTGCTATTTCTACTTCAAAAGCATCAGGGTTAACAATCAACTGGTAAGGAATGTTATCAATTTGAACCCCACCTGAACTTGCAAGAATATTTGCGGACTGCATATCACTATTCACTGCAATGTAAAGAGCAACTGCTAAAATTAGCGCTGCATATTTACCAAATCTTTGATTAAATAGAAACTTATCAATAATCCCACTTACCCATCTAATAAAGTAAACCACGGTATTCTCTATTTCAGCATAAGTTCTAACTACTCTTTTAGAGTTGCGCGCAATACTATTAGCCAGCTCTAATTTATAATCTGCATCCTTATTCAAATTCTTACTTTTACGGTCTTGTTTATCTGTTTTTTTGACTTTGTTTGGATCTAAATTGTTATTATCCATTACTGTTCATTACCTCCTTTTGGACGACGACTTCCGAGAACAGGCACTTCGATGTCTGCTTCTTTAGTTCTACGCCTTGGTATTTGAGAATCAATATTAACTGTCCTAATACCATTATTAGTAGGGTTTGTTACGTTAATACTAGGTGCTTGGGTTGTTTGTCGATTTGTTGGCTGACTAATTGTCATTGGGTCGTTTTTTTCCGTTACTACAACAGGCGTTACCTTAATTGGTTCATTAGCCGATTGAGGCTTTTGCACCATCACTTGTTCTTGCTTAGTTGCGACCACAGGAATTGTCTTTGGTTGGCTTACTTCCATATTGCTCATAAGGTCATTAATAGGTTTTGGTCGTACTGTTGGCGCAGTAGTTTGCACCGGTCTTTGTTGGTTGGTCACAGGTACAACTAATTTCTTAGTTTCTGCTAGTTTACGTCTAGTAAGTTCTGCTTTTTCTGCTTCCGCTGCTCTTTCTGCAGCTTCATTTGCTTCTCTTATCTCCTGTAACTTCAATTGTTGAGTAGTATGAATTTCTTTAGCTACTTCCTTTACAATCAATTCAACATCAGTTTTCTTAACTTTCTTGTCTTTGCGTAAGAAACTAAAGAATCCTGTTTTCTGTTTTTCTTCTTTCTTATTAGTTCGCTCNGATTTACCCTTTTTTGTAACTGGCACATCAACAGTTTTAGTTTGCTGAATTTCCTTAATCGGTATTTTCCCAGTATTNGAAATATCATTACTAACAATGCTACCAACGATTGGCATACCGTCCGTCGAGTCAGATTTGAAGTTAGATTTCTCAAATACTTTCATGTCTTTATTCGGAGTAAATGGTTCGTCTTCAACTATTTTCTCATCATTTTCATCAATCAAAACAACAGCTTTTTGACCAGGCGCAATGATCTCTGGTTGTTCCGTTTTTTCTTTATATTCTTCTTCCAAATTTTCAACTTCTTTTTCAAACAAAGTATCAATAGAAACTGATTTCGAACTAGTCGGTGTTACCGCCTCAGATGTTACAGTATCTCTATTAAGGATAACTCTATTTAAATAAGCTCTCAGTTTTTTCTCATTCATTTGAATAAGTTTACCTTGCTCAGCTATAGCCACTCTACCTGTTTCCTCAGAAACAACAATCGTGATAGCATCAGTAATCTCACTGATACCTATTGCTGCTCTATGTCTTGCTCCATAGCGTGTTGGCAAGTCCAAAGTAGTTGGTGGAAAATATGCCGATGCACACGATAATCTGTCACCCTGAATGATAACAGCACCATCATGTAATGGAGTGGTGGTAGCAAAAATCGAACATAAAAGTTCAGCAGTTACAATTGAATTCACTTGCACTCCTGTCTTAATATAATCTGTCAATGACATCGATTGTTCTAGAGTAATTAAGGCCCCTGTTTTGTACTCTGCTAGATTACTAGTAGCATCCATTAAGGCTTGAACTAATTCTTCTTTTTCATTTCCAGTTAACGTGGCAATTCTGGTAAAGACATTGGATTTTCCTAAACGCTCAAGAATTGAACGAATTTCTGGTTGGAAAATAATAATCAAGGCCAAAAACCCCCAAGTCATAATATTGTCGGTTAAATAAGCCAATGTTTCGAGACCGAAATACTTTGCAATTGCTTGTACCAAAATCAAAAAGATAATTCCCTTAAATATTTGAGTGGTTTTGTTATTACCACGAACAATCTTAATAATGTAGTAGATTAGAATCCATACCACAATAATGTCGAATAACATTCTAATAATATGCATTCCTTGAACTAATGTTAGATAATCAAACATAACTTGTCCTCCTAACGTATCTAAGATTATACCACAAACTGCAAATTGGTTAAACCATTACTACTTCATCTTGGCTTCGAAGATATTAACACAAATCACATATTGCATTCTCACAAAACCAAAAACGGCAATCATAAATATGCACATTAGTGCCGCCATGGCCAATAGATACTCTAAACCAGTATAGTACATTATTGCTTCAACAATATATGTGGTCCTAATAGCATACCACAAGTAAAAGACTGAGGTCATATATAACGCATTGTTATTATCCTTAAAAATCCTATTTCCTTCGTCAACTACATCCACACCCTTTAGCTTTAGTTTCTCTGTTCTTGCTACGGTATAAAAAACAAAGAGAATTGAAATAACAAAATTGAACACCACATTTCTAGTAACTAGAAACATGAATAAGTGCCACATAAATATAGTAACTCTCAATAGTGATGGCTTTAACACCAACCATACCTCTAGCCACTTTTTAGATACATTCAAAATCATAATAACAGAACCAATAATTGCCATTAACCATAACCACAAACCAATCTGTTGCATATTATACAAGAGCAATTCTGCTACATAATAAACTGCAGCCACACTAAACCATACTAGCATCAACAAAGTAGCATAACCAAAGTACATAGCCACAGAACTTTTCTGTTTCATTTTATCACCAACCCTATTTTAGCCTATTTTGAACTAATAAACAAACTAGATAAAAAAAGTGCCATCGTTAAATAGCAACTTCTACATATCCAGATATGTTTCTTCAATAAGCACAACTGTTTTTTCAACAAATGAATCCATTTCCTCTTGCGACAAGTATTTAAATACCCTATGCTCATCTACTTGGTTATTTTGATAGTATTCTGTTATCTCTTTTACTTTATTGGTAAAGATGTTTTCATTGAATTCACTAAAATATTGATTGCTAATATTATCTATTTTTGCAAACTTAGTAAAGAACACACAATTAGGATTTCTTAATAAATAAAGCTGGTCTTGTCCATACCAGTCTTCTTTCATGATAGAAGTGAAATTAGGATATTTCTCAAAACCCTCTACATATTGAGGTTCCTCCTTTTTCTTGCGATATAAAGTCATCCATTCGTTATCAGTGATAAGGTGAAAGTAATAACCTAAGTAAAAACAATATCTATTATCATCTTTGCTAAGATGTTTTGCCCTAAACCCTTCAGCATCCATAATGATTTGTTCTGTTAAACAGTGGGTGATTTTTTTACTTGGAGTAAGAATTCCATTTTCATCAAAAACACCACAATCAGGTGCAATATTACCCACTAAAAATTCATCACAATTTAAGTTAGGATATTTGTTCATAAAGTACTCAGCGATTCTAAGATGTGCTATCCATGTTGCCATTAATTCTCCTCCAATTTCGTATATTATAACATCTATTATTTTGGTCGTTGTGAAAATCGTAATGACGATTTTAATATTACCTTAATAAACTTGTTATAATATATGTGTGGAGGTGGATTATGCGCATTTTAGTGGTTGAAGATGAAATAACTTTGAGTAAACTAATTACGCAAAGACTCAAGGATGAAAGTTATTCTGTAGATTCTTGTTTTGACGGCCAAGAAGCATTGGATTACTTTTCTTGCGCGGAATATGATGTTGTTGTATTGGATATCTTATTGCCGAAACTAAATGGGCTAGAGTTCTTAAGTCAGATTAGGGCCAAAAACGATAAAACACCCGTAATTCTGCTCACTGCTATGGATGCAATTGAAGATAGAGTAAATGGACTAAATGCTGGCGCTGATGATTATTTAGTAAAACCCTTTGCGTTTGATGAATTAATTGCCCGAATTAGAGTATTGACTCGTCGCAATTCAAATCAACTAACGAGTATCTTGAAGATAGCTGATTTAGTTATGGACACCAATGCCCACACTGTCCACCGTAATGAGAAACTCATCAACCTTTCAAGTAAAGAGTTTTCCATTTTAGAGTATTTACTTACCAATCAAGGAATAGTAATATCAAGAGACAAAATAAACCAACATATGTGGGACTATGATTATGATGGAGGTTCAAATATCGTTGATGTATATATTAGATATTTAAGAAAGAAAATAGATGATAACTACCCTATTAAACTTATTCATACTGTTAGAGGTGTGGGTTATGTATTAAGAGTTGAATTATGAAAAAACTGGACATTAAAACGCGCCTAACAATTTGGTTTGGTTTATGGATGGCTTTGATTGGTGCCCTAGTTTTAGTACTGCTATTTTTTGTTGGTGATGTTTATGTAAAAAATCAAGCTAAAATAATGTTGACTAAGGGTGTAGAAGAATTAATTAGTAACGTTGAGTTGAAAAATGGTGCAGTCCAAATTAAAAACCAATCATTCTTTATTGATGGACTTTACCTTTCAGTCTATGATGATGAGGGTTACTATTTGTATGGTCAGATACCACACTCATTTGATAATGATTTATATTTTGTGGAAGGAATTGTTCGCAATTTCAGTAGTGCCAATCAATCAACTTGGCATTTGTTTGACACCGCATATTATGTAGAAGGCTATGGCAATATTTGGATTAGAGCCATTACTTCTAGTGGACAGTTTGAATCAGCAGTACATACCATGCTAGCCTTATCTGGATATATTATTCCTTTATTATTGCTATTATCAATACTGGGCTGTTATGTGATTGTTAATGGCGCACTTGAACCAGTTAAGCAATTGACCAAAACAACCAAGCAGATTCAAAATGGTAACGACTTATCCAAACGGATTGGCTTAGGTGCTGGGAAAGATGAAATCTATGTTTTGGCAAATACCATTGATGATATGTTTAATCGTTTGGAAATGGCCTTCGAAAATGAAAAGCAATTTACTTCTGATGCATCTCATGAATTAAGAACTCCTATTGCTGTAATAATATCTCAGTGTGAATACGCTTTGCAAAGTGCTAAAACAAAAGAAGAATATCAAGATGCGTTAAATATCGTATTAGAGCATACTCAAAAAATGTCACGGTTAGTCAATCATTTGTTGATGCTATCGCGCATTAATCAAAACAGATACAATATCGAACAAGAAGTCATTAACTTCAGCGAACTAGTGGAAATGTCTATTCTCCCTTTTGTTGAGGAAGATAATGAATTAAATATTACAATCAGTGCAAGTATAGAACCCGACATTTCTTTGCTTGGCGATCAAACATTATTGATGAGGCTTGTGGCAAATTTAGTAGAAAACAGTATTAAATATGGCAAGCAAGCAGGTGAAACGAAAATACGATTATTTGAGGTGAACAATGAAGTAACTCTAGCTATTAGTGATAATGGAATTGGTATAGATAAACAAGACATCGACAAAATATTCAACCGTTTTTATCAAGTCAATAGTTCTCGTAATGATGGCTTAGGTTTAGGTTTGGCTATGAGTAAGTGGATTGCGGATGTACATAATGCATACATAGATGTAAAAAGCGAACTGGGCCAAGGTAGTAATTTTACAGTAATATTCAAAAAGTAGTCTATTTTAATATTACTTTAATTTGACTAAGTTATGATGTAGTTGCTAAAGGAGGGAAGTATATGAAAAGAAAAGTCCTAATCTGCTTGCTAGCACTTATCGCTCTAACTGGTTGTGCAACAATATCGCGTGATGTTGCTTCTACTGTTAAGCCTCAGAAAATCAAAGGGGAGTTTGTAAGCGTTGAAGAAGCAAAAATGGCTGCTGTATCGCATCAAAATATAAACATTGAAAGTGTATCCTTTACTAAAGCACAGTTGAGTAATGACAACCAGAATACCTATGATATTGAGTTTGTCACCCATGATGCTTGTTACAATTACTTAATCGATGCTAGTAATAATGAAGTCCTTTCATTCAATATTCAATCAACAACCAACAACCGGATTACTGAAACTAAAGCTACAGAGATTGCTTTAGCACATGCAAAAGTTAAGGCCAGTGATGCTACTTTTGTAAAAAAAGAACTGGAGTATGAAGATGGTATTGAGGTCTATGAACTAGAGTTTCATAGCGCTAGTAAAAAGTATGATTATAAAGTCAATTCTAAAACTGGGGAAATCTTAAGTTACGGCCATGATAGTCATGAAAATTGTGATTGCATATTTGGTGAACTTCATCATGGCACCAACAGTAACAAAGATGATAAACAAACAACAAATGTTAAGCCTACCACAAAGATTACTAAAGCCCAAGCTAAAGAAATTGCTTTAAAGCATGCAAAAGTTAAAGCAACTGCAATCTCCAAATATGAGATTGAACTTGATTATGACAATGGTAAAGCTGTTTACGAAATTGAATTTAAGGTTGGTAAAAAAGAGTATGAATATGAAATAGATGCTACTTCAGGTAAAATTATCAGTCATGATGTTAGTCATGATGAAGGCCATCATAATAATCATCACTAAATAACTAATCATAGGATAAGAAAACCAAGCGAACAATTTGCTTGGTTTTTTTGCTTAGTATCTTTATATCTTTCTCATCTCAATGCGCCATGGTTCCTTGGTTTGAACACTGTAGGCCTTTGCAAAGTTTCCTTGGTTAATCGCAATCGCCATATGGTCCATGGAATTAACATAACACAGTACTTCCCCTACACTAACCTCAGCGAACGTATTGGCATAGACAATTTGATTTTGATAGACCCTAATTGGTCCATTATAGATTGATAACTCCACTTTTTGATTAGCTTCAACCATTAGTTTTCCAAATAGTTCTCGAGATACATTTGTCCATAAACTTCCAAATCTAACATCTAGAATATCAATGGTACCATGAATCACGCCATCAGTAAGCACTGCTGGCATTTCCGGAATCAACACTATTCGATCTACCGACAACTCTTGCCCCACATCTTCAAAACGTAGTTCTCTCGCAGCCAATTTGGCACCCGTAAAAGCATATACATCTCTACCATGAAAAGTATATGAATGTTCGGTGTTTTTGCGCCTGCCAACTGCTTCTTCAATCTCCCTAATTGCATCAATGCCGATTAGTTTTTTAACATGAGTTAACGTTCCATTATCTGGGGTAACAATATAATGGCCCTTGATCGTCTTAGCAACAACACTCTTACGATTCGAACCTACTCCAGGGTCAACTACTGATACAAATACTGTTCCTTTTGGCCAATAAGGCACTGTCTGGATTAATCGATATGATGCTTCCCAAATATCATAAGGAGGAATATCATGAGTAAGATCATGAATTATTAAGTCTTCATCAATTGATTGAGCAACCCCATGCATGGCTGATACTGCCCCATCAACTAAACCAAAATCACTTTGAAACACTAGTATTTTCCCCATTTTAATCAATCCTTTCGATAGTTACTTCCCATTGGACACCTAAGGAAATTTGATACTTTTCAATGAAATTATCCTGATTACATGCAAACCCCACTTTGTTGCCTTCACATGGATAACAAAGTTCCACTCCTAAGGGTACATGACCAAACGATTTTTGATATACCGTCTCTTTATCATAGTATATTTTATCATGTTTTTTGACAACAAGCCTTACCTTGTCACCAAAACTAAAACCAAGTTCATCCATGTATTTTAGTGGGATATTGGTTGTTGTGATACCAAAATTGAGATTAGCTCCTTCAACAAAACCGCTGATTTTGTTATCAACAAGTTTGGGTTTTGGAATATCAATTATCACAATATCAGCTACTGAATATTCTTCACCTACTTCTTCAAAAGTAATTTGATTAGTGGCAAGTTTAGCTCCGCAATAGGCGAATAAATCGCGTCCATGGAAAATCTCAATTCTTTCAGTTCCCTGATAACGATTCTTTTCAGAAATCATGCGAACTGCTTCAATCCCTATTTGTTGTGATACATGTGTTAGCGCTCCATTATCAGGCGTAACGACATAACTACCATTTTTCAATTTTGCTATACATGCCTTGCGCTCAGTGCCAACCCCAGGGTCAACAACAGAAACAAATACTGTTTCCTTGGGCCAATATGGAATAGTGTAAGCTAAACTCACACTAGCCGCAAAAGGATTAAATTTGCTAATCTCATGAGATATATCCTCTACTACTAGTTCACTATCAACTTGATAACAAACCCCATGCATTACTGAAACAGCAGCACTTTTTAAAGAAAAATCTGTTTGCATTGCTAAAATTGCTTTTTTCATGTTAGCTCCTTTTCCAAACTTACTTTCCAGTTTATTCCACTATCTAATTTATATTTCCTGATTAAATTATCCATATTCAAATCTAGACATAAATACTTGCTTGAACCACAATATATAATCGGAACTGACTTATTAACATAACCAAATGATTCGTGATACAGTACTTTTTCATTGAAATATGTCTTGCCATCTTTTGAGATTACTACTCTTATCATATCCCCTAATTCAAAGCCAACTTCCTTCCATTGTTCATTGGTAATATTGAATTGAATACCACCATAATGCTCTAGACCACTAGTAATAAAGCCGCTTACTTTTTGATAGTTAAGCACTGGTTTTTCGTGATACTCNGCACATATTTCNATTTCTGCCAGTTCATATTTNGGGCCAACTTCTTCAAAGGATATGACACCACTCGCTAATTTGCCGGCACAATAAGCAAACAAATCTCGGCCATGGAAAACGCTTGTTTCTTCAGTTCCAACCAAACGATTTTTACTTTGATCTATCTCTCTTATTTCCTTTACTCCAACGCCAAAATATAAATGGGTTAATGCTCCATTATCAGGCGTTACCACATAATTACCATCATTAAGTTTTGCTACACAAGCTTTCCTTTTAGTACCTACTCCTGGGTCAACAACAGAAACAAAGATAGTTCCCTTAGGCCAATAAGGTTCCACGGTTTGCAAACTAAAACTGGCAGCCCACGGGTCAAACTTTTTGATAAACTGAGTAACTTCATAGCATTCAATTTCAGCATCAATAGTTTTGATAACACCTTTCATTGAACAGACTGCACCACCTGGCCCAAAATCTGTTTGAATTACGATAAATGGCTTCATTTCGTAATTCTCACCTTCTGATTTATACCACTAGTGACTTGGTATTTTTCCATAAAACTAGTTTGATTACAAGCAATATTAATATATTTGCTAGAACCATTGTAGACAACTGGTTCTCCAATTTTTACGTGGCCGAATGACTTGGCATATAATACTTTTTCATTCATTAGCACTTTATCCTCAGTGTATATTTCTACATTTACATAGTCACCTTCACTAAAACCACAATTCTCAAACTCACTTATTAAGACATTAATTGTAGCATTGCCAAAATGAGCAAATCCGCTACTAATAAAACCTAGCACTTCATTTTCCTTAAGCACAGGTTTAGCATTATATTCTTCACAAATAATTATTTCAGTTAGTGGATATGCATTGCCAACCTCTGCAAAAGTAATAATGCCACTAGCTAGTTTTGCTGCACAATAACCAAACAAATCTCTACCATGGAAAACGGCAACTTCTTCTTCTGGCAAATAACGATTTGTGTTTTCATCAATCTCCCTAATTTCTTCAATACCAACTAAATAAAACAAATGAGTTAAAGTACCATTGTCGGGAGTTACTACATAATTACCATCACTAAGTTTTGCTACACATGCCTTCCTTTTAGTACCCACTCCAGGGTCTACTACTGATACAAAAACGGTTCCCTTGGGCCAAAATGGTTCCACATAATAAAGGCTCTTGCTTGCTTCCCAAACATTAAATGGTTCAATCTCATGGCTCAAGTCAACTAATTCCAAGGCAGGATCAACAATCTTCATAACCCCTTTCATGGAACTAACAGCACTCCAAGTAGTACTAAAATCCGTTTGAATTACGATACATGATTTCATTTTATTTCACCTCAACATTTGCTACTTCTAGTATTGCTTCTGTATAAAGCATTAGTAATTCCTTCATATTATCTAACAAGACATATTCATTGGCTTGATGTGCCAATATTTCCATTTTGATTCTTCCTGGTCCATATGCAACACAGTTTTTAATTACTTTACTGTAAGTCACACCTCCACTGATAAAAGGCTCACTATAATCATGAGTATGCTTTTGGTAGACATTTAATAAACTTTGAATAAAAGGGTTATTAATATCACTTAAAATAGGGATTGCATCATAGTCTAAAGATACCTTAACCGCACATACTTCCTGTAGTCTAGCAGTCAATTCCTCTGAAGTAATGCCATAAGGATAACGAGCATCTACTTCCCCATATATTTCACCATTATCAATACGCAAAATACCAAGGTTACATGTTAGTTCGCCCATTGGTTCAATACTCATTTGCATATTAGCTCCTGAGCCATAATGATCATTGAAAACATCATGAAGATTTGTTGCCAAAGCATCTTCAGTTGCTTTACTTATTAAGTACAACAAATCATATGTAGCACTATGACCTTCACTTGGTCTAGAAGCATGAGCTGCTTTTCCTTTGACCTCAATGCTAGTTTTATTGTTCTTAACCCTAACACTAGCTTCAATATTATGCTCAGCAATTAGTTTGTTTATTGCAGACTCATAATTAATACCACTAATAGTAGCCCTTGCTATCGGGGATACCACATTACACTGCACCCCAGCTTCTAAACTTTCAATAACAGTATCTATCTTACCTTTTAGTCTCCACATTAAGGCTCCTTTTTCCCCAATAGACATTGGAAACATGCCATCAGGAGTAAAAGCAAAGGTTGGTTCTTTCGCTTTACTAATATAATGCTTAATGTCGTCCATCGTTCTTTCTTCATCGCTACCAAAAACGATTCTTACTTCCCTTTTACATGGCAATTGGTAATCTCTAATAATTTTCAATGCAGTATAGGTAACAAGAGCAGATGTTTTCATATCCTGAGTACCCCTACCATACATTTTATTGTCAATTATCGCCCCACTAAAAGGATTATCATCCCAACCATTGCCTGGTTCTACTACATCAAGATGCGATACCACATCTATTCTTTCATTCTTATTTTCATAATTAATCGCTATCGCATAGTTATCATAATTGGTACAGTTCAAATTGTCTTCTTTGGCAATTTCTTGCATGTAATTTAGTGCAACTAAAACTTTTTCACCAAAGGGAGCATTTTCTGAACAAGTACCCTCATCATAAACCGAAGGTATCTGCACCAATTTTTGCAACCTAGAAATTAGTTGTTCGATGTAACTATCATAATTAATCATAGCCATGGATACCACACTTCAAATGGTCCTGGATACATAATTCTGGCGATAACAATATATCCAATCAAGAATAAACCTAAAGCCAGGTAGAAAACTTTTGCTTTCTTATCATTCTTTGTTTCTTCATGCTCACTATAATAGGTTCTAGTCTTTTGTTTGCCATAACCTCTTAAGTCCATCGCATTAGCAATATTTCCCACTCTTTCGAAAGAAGTGATGATTAATGGCACTAGAATTAATACCGTCTGCTTAAGCCTAGTAGTTAACTTCGATTTTTTTGCATCAAGTTCCATCCCTCTTGTCTGCATTGAAATCCTGATGTTTTGATAATCCCGCGTAATATCCGGTATGTATCTTAACGCAATTGATACAATGGTACAGATTTTGTAAGGTACTTTTATCGAATTCAGTCCCGCTGCCATTTCCGAGGGAGTAATCGACAAAATAAATACCAAGGAAATGATAAATGTTCCCATCATTTTTAATAGTCTAACTAGAAAATACCACAGCATCTCAGTTGTAATAATATAAAAACTATTGATTTGGTAAATTATAGTACTAGATCCACACATAGTGAGTCCATAATTAGGTTTAATTAACCACAATAATGCAAAATTGAATACATTTGAAAAAAGCATGATTCCAAAAAATAAAGCCATTAGTTTCCAGTTTGGTTTAATTGATATCAAAAACAGCATCGAAAGTATCGCTAATGGAGCTATTACTCTTATATCCCACGATGCAATAAATAATAAAATGATAATAAAGAATGTTCTTACTTTTGTTGTTCCACTAAGTTTATCAATGAATGTTTTCCCAGGAATGAGGTTTATCAATAATCTATTATCCATTATTTCTCACCTCTCTTTCGTATTCGATAAAGTGTCGAATATAATCCTCTGGTTCAATCCCGATCCGTTTAGCCAGGGTATAAAGAGATGTTTGTTTAAGATTCGCTCTAGTTATTACATCATCATTTGATAACACTTTGAAGACACTATCATCCGCAATACACTCACCGTCCGCAAACACAATGGCTCGATTAGTATATTCAATCGCTAAGTG
>JGI994J12354_10000606_pt1 | contig 35791 bp, 28 predicted proteins | sample IntmicLarv3ML3BL_FD_12354 | JGI IMG/M metagenome (IMG submission 12354) | reverse complement strand
CCTATGCCGATCAAGAAATTACGGCAGCCCTGCTTCAATGCATGGGCGATCAGCAGACCTGTGCCAAAGGTGGTGGTTTTCATCGGGTCGCGCTCATCGTCGCGCAGCAGGGGCAAACCGCTGGCAGCAGCCAACTCTACCACTGCCGTAACGTTGTCGCCCAATATGCCGTAAGCGGCTTTCATGGGGCGCATAAGTGGGTCGAAGGTGTCGATGACCACTGTTTTGCCGTTTGTGGCATGCACTAAGGCTTCCATAGTGCCCTCGCCGCCATCGGCCATAGGGATTTTAACTACTTCGCAAGTGGGAAAAGCGGATAAAATGCCTGCTTCAGCAGCATCGGCAACCTGGAGCGACGACAGCGAACCTTTAAACGAATCGATAGCAAGTACGACCTTTTTCATGGGGTTGGATTTTGCGTGCGAAGATAGTGTTTTTTATGCATTTGCCCTGAAAAAACGCTCTCCGGCTGTCTCTTTTTTTTGAGGCTTTTGATTATCTTTGCACAAATGCGAAAATAGGCTGCGTTTCGGAAGTAAAAATGAACAAGTTCATTTTGTACTCCTCTCAACTTGCATTATCTTTGCGTGAATATTTTCGTAGCATATAAACTAGCAACTTTATGAATATATCGTATAACTGGTTAAAAGAGTACATTGATTTTAACCTTACTCCCGACGAACTGGCGGCAGCACTGACCTCTATTGGACTGGAAACGGGTGGGGTGGAAGAGGTGCAAACCATAAAAGGCGGACTGGAAGGGCTGGTAATCGGCCACGTGTTGACGTGCGTAGATCACCCCAATTCCGACCACCTGCATGTAACAACTGTCAACTTAGGCGATGAGCAACCCCTGCAAATTGTTTGCGGTGCGGCAAACGTAGCGGAAGGACAAAAAGTGGTGGTAGCCACCATAGGCACAACGCTTTACTCGGGTGACGAGTCGTTTGTTATAAAGAAATCGAAGATCCGCGGCGAAGAGTCGAACGGAATGATTTGTGCCGAAGACGAAATAGGTGTCGGTGTCAGTCATGAGGGCATTATTGTGCTGCCCGACAGCGCGCAACCCGGTACGTTAGCGAAAGATTATTACGGTGTTAAGAGCGATTATGTGCTCGAAGTCGATATTACTCCCAACCGCTCCGATGCTATTTCGCATTACGGTGTGGCACGCGACTTGGCGGCTTACCTGAAACAAAACAAACTGCCTTACGTGTTGAAACGCCCCTCGGTCGATGCCTTTTCGACCGATGCCAAAGCGAAAGGGACCGATGTAGAGGTGCTTAATAATGAGGCCTGTCCGCGATACAGCAGCGTTACCATTACGGGCATAACTGTTGCTGAAAGCCCCGCGTGGCTAAAGAACCGGTTGCTTGCCGTTGGCCTGAGGCCTATTAATAATGTGGTAGATATTACCAACTATGTACTTCTTGAAACGGGGCAGCCGTTGCACGCTTTTGACCGGGCAAAAATTGCCGGTAATAAAGTAGTGGTGCGCACAATGCCCGAAGGTACTGTTTTTACTACCCTTGACGGTATAGAGCGCAAGTTGAGCGCAAGCGACCTGATGATTTGTGACACCGAAAAGTCGATGTGTATCGGTGGTGTGTTTGGCGGACTGGATTCGGGTGTGACAGAGTCGACAACCGAGGTGTTTCTTGAATCGGCCTATTTTCATCCTACATGGATACGAAAAAGCGCGCGTCGCCACGGTTTAAATACCGACGCTTCGTTCCGCTTCGAGCGTGGTTGCGACCCCAACAACACCCTATATGTTATGAAACGCGCCGCGTTGCTGATTAAGGAGCTTGCGGGCGGAAACATTGTTGGCGAGGTGGTGGACGTTTATCCGAACCCGATAAAAGAGGCTGAAGTAAACCTCTCATTCAATAAGGTTAACAAGTTAATAGGTAAAGAGATACCAGTTGAAACGCTAAAATCGATTCTCGACAGCCTTGAAGTGGAGATTGTGGCTGAGGATGCCGCCAGCTTGCAGTTGAAAGTGCCAACCTACCGTGTTGACGTGCGGTGCGATGTGGATGTGATTGAAGATATTCTGCGTGTTTACGGTTACAACAACATAGAGATAGGGGAGAGCGTAAAATCGAACCTCTCGTATAAGAGCGAAACCGACAAGAGCAATGATCTGCGAGTGCTTATATCAGAGCAACTTACGGGATGTGGCTTCAACGAAATAATGAACAACTCGCTTACGGCGATGGCCTACTATACCGACCTATACACCTATCCCGAAGCGCGACTTGTTTACCTGAAAAATCCGTTGAGTATCGACTTGAATGTGATGCGTCAAACGCTGCTGTTTGGTGGTTTAGAGAGCATTGCCTATAACCGTAACCGCAAAAACAACGATCTTGCGTTTTATGAGTTCGGCAATTGTTATAACTTTGATGCCGATAAGCACAATAACGAAGCGGCGTTGTCGGGCTATAGCGAAGATTTTCGCCTTGGATTGTGGCTCTGTGGCAACCGTGTGGCCGACAACTGGAATTATCCGAACGAAAAAAGCTCGGTATTTGAGCTGAAAGCATACGTGCTGAATATCCTCAGGCGAATTGGCGCTGCAACCAACCATCTGGTTATGGGGCGTTTGCAAAACGACATATACAACGAAGGGCTTTCAATACACACTCCGTCGGGGCGTACGCTTGGGTCGTTCGGCATCGTAAATAGAAAGCTGCAAAAAGCTTTCGACATTGATACAGAGGTGTTCTATGCCGAATTGAGTTGGAGTGCTCTGATGAAAGAGATTCGCAAGGCCAAAATTACCTATACCGAAATATCGCGCTTTCCGGCGGTTAAACGCGACTTGGCGTTGCTTGTTGACAAGCAGGTGGCTTTTAACGACATCGTGAAAATAGCCCGCGAAAGCGAAAAGAAATTGCTGCGCGAGGTGTGGCTGTTCGATGTGTACGAGGGAAAGAATCTTCCGGCCGGAAAAAAATCGTATGGGGTTAGCTTTTCGCTGCAAGACAATGAAAAGACATTGAATGACAAGCAGATAGATGCAATTATGAAGAAGCTGCAAACAAATATGGAAGAGAAACTGAACGCGCAATTACGCTAATATTAGATTTTACACAATATGGGAAGAGCATTTGAATTCAGAAAAGCAAGAAAAATGAAACGTTGGGGCAACATGGCCCGCGTGTTTACCAAGTTAGGGAAAGAGATTACTATAGCGGTCAAATCGGGCGGCCCCGACCCGGAAACCAATCCTCGTTTGCGTGTGTTGATACAGCAATCGAAGAAAGAGAACATGCCGAAAGAGAACATTGAGCGTGCCGTAAAAAAAGCGACGGCGAAAGACGGTGCCGACTATAAAGAGATTGTGTATGAGGGTTACGGACCCTTTGGCATTGCCATTGTGGTGGAAACGGCTACCGACAACCATACCCGTACCGTTGCCAATGTGCGCAGCTATTTCAATAAGTACGGCGGTTCGTTGGGTACGAGTGGGAGTCTCGAATTTCTGTTCGACCACAAATGTGTATTCCACATTGCGAAGAAAGAGGGTGTTTCGCTCGAAAGCCTTGAGTTTGAGCTGATTGATTTCGGTGTTGACGAGGTGATGGAAGATGACAATGAAATTATCCTTTACGGTGAATTTTCGTCCTACTCAACAGTGCAGAAGTATTTGGAGGATAACGGCTTTGAAATTTTTAGCGCTGAGTTTGAGCGCATACCGCACGAACTGAAAGAGGTAACCGAAGAGCAACGGGTGCAGTTAGACAAGCTGCTTGAAAAGTTTGAAGACGATGAAGACGTTCAAAACGTTTTCCACAATATGAAAGAAGACGAAAGTGGCGAGGAGTAATCCTCGCTATTTTTTTGACCTTTTCGCACATCATTAACCAGTTTCTAATCTTTTTGCGAAGTTTTCCGCAAATTCTGTATGATGGGAATTGCGCCACAAAAGAAAGGGGACACCTTGCGAGTGTCCCCTTTGTGATATCAGTCAGAATAATGTTTTTATTCTTCTGTTGTTGCAGCTTCTTCAGCTGCCGGAGCGACTGCTTCTTCTTGAGTTGGAGTCTCTTCAACAACAACCTCTTCGGCAGGTGCAGCTATTTCTTCTACTGCTTCCTCAGCTGCTTCGCTTGCAGCTTCAACAGCGGCAGCAGCTTTTTTCTTAGCTACCTCTTCGGCTTTCGCTTTGTTTACAGCGGCTTCGGCATCTAAAGCGGCTTTTTTGTCAGCTATCGCCTTTTCGCTTACTTTGCTCTTCATTTGCGAAATAGAAGCTTCTTTGCTCTTCATCCATGCTTGGAAGCGGTTGTCGGCTTCGTCTTGCGAAAACGCGCCTTTTTTTACGCCACCTAACAGGTGTTTCATCATATATACTCCTTTGTCGGACAAAAGGTTGCGAACAGTATCGGTAGGTTGCGCGCCTGTTTGTACCCAATACAAAGCTCTGTCAAACTTAAGGTCTACAGTAGCGGGGTCGGTGTTGGGGTTGTAGGTGCCTACTTTTTCAATAAATTTACCATCGCGCGGTGCTCTGCTGTCAGCGATAACGATTTGGTAATACGCGTACCCTTTACGTCCATGACGTTGCAATCTAATTTTGGTTGCCATTTCTCGAATGTGTTTAAAATTGTTTTTAATAAATGAGCTGCAAAGGTAGCGATAATTCTTTTAACCAGCAACTAAGTGTGTAAAAAACTCGCCGAGGCGCAGCTTAATCTTCAAGTTTGCTTAAAGATAATCAGATTCTACAGATTAGCAAAGAGCTTTTGAAAAACTAAAGCTCAAACAGCTTTCGCACATTCTGTTCGGTTATTTCGAGCAGATTGGGTAGTGGCATATCATATATCTCGGCTACCCGCCGGGCGGTTTCCCAAATATAGAGCGGTTCGTTACGCTTCCCACGATAAGGAACAGGCGCGAGATAGGGAGCATCGGTTTCAAATACAATGTGGTGGGGCGACGCTTTTCGCAACGTTTCGGACAACGAGGAATTTTTAAACGTTACCACTCCGTTAATGCCTACTAAAAAGTTGCCCAACCCAAGAATTTCTTCCAAATCGGACACCGAACCGCCAAAGCTGTGGAAAAGACCCCGAAGGCGATTCTTTCCTACCCTCTCAATCGATTTGATGATGTGCACATGCGCCTCGCGCGAATGGATTACTACCGGCAAATTCCATTCAATGCTCAGGCGCAGTTGCTCCTCAAAAACAGCGATTTGTTGTGCCAAAAAAGTTTTATCCCAATAAAGGTCAATGCCTATCTCGCCCACCGCGCAAAAGGGGAGCTCGTTTTTTCGCTCTAAAATAGTACGGAGCGCGGTTTCACCATCCTCTTTTACCGAAGTAGGGTGCAGGCCGATCATCGGGAAGCACTGTCGCGGATAGCGGCGGCACAGCGATAGCATGCTGTCGAAAGTTTCGCCATCGACATTAGGCATCAAAATACGCTCGATGCCCGAAGCGAAAGCTCGCTGCAGTACCTCGTCGCGATCATCGTCAAACTCGGGCAAATAGACGTGCGAGTGGGTATCGGTGAGCCGCATCACGATTCGCGATACATTAAATCGGTTGCCAACTGCGATAAAACGGTGAGCCGCTCTTTATTAACAGTCATCCCCGACAGGCACAATATGGCTGCTTTATAGTAGTCGTTCATCGTCTGCTCAATACAGCCTTTCAACCCCAGTTGGTTGTAAATGGCCGTTACCTTCGCTATTTTATCAGCCCTTTCGGCTTCGCTGACAGGGTCGCGTTTTAATTGTTCAAGCAGTTGGATCTTCGTTTTACCTTCAGCTAACTCTAACGCGCTGATAAGCAGATAGGTCTTTTTGTTGCAAAGAATATCACCACCAATGTTTTTTCCGAATTTCGCCGTATCGGCATACACATCAAGCAAATCGTCTTTCAACTGAAACGCCAATCCAATGTTTATGCCAAAGCGATAAAGCGCGTCGGCATCGTTGCTGTCCGCACCACCGATAAGTGCGCCCGTTTTAAGGCAGCAAGCCAGCAACACAGCCGTCTTCAGGCGAATCATTTCCAGATACTCCTCTTTGGTAACATCCATGCGCTGCTCAAACTCCATATCGAACTGTTGTCCAGCGCACACCTCCATAGCCGTGCGGGTAAACAGTTCAAGCACCTCGCGCAAAGCCTGTGGCGGCGCTTGCAATATGTATTCGAGCGACAGTACGTGCAGCGCATCGCCCGAAAGTATGGCCGTATTGTCGTTCCATTTTTTATGTACAGTCAGTTTGCCCCTCCGCTTGTCGGCGCGATCCATTAAATCGTCGTGCAACAGGGTGAAGTTATGAAACAGCTCTAACCCCACAGCCGGAGCCAGCGAAGGAGTCACCTCGTTCGAAAAAATCTCACACGCCATTGCCGTTAAAACGGGGCGCAACCGTTTGCCTCCGAGCGAAAGGATATAAGCTATCGGCTCAAACAAGCCGGGTGCCGGATGGCTATAGGTTATACCGGCAATCTGTTCTTCTATCAGTTTCTGAATTTCAGTAGCGCTTCTCATCTTTTTTTGTTTTCTTTCTTGGCAAAGATACGAAGTCAATTACGAATTACGAAATAATATTCACCGTTCCTGCCGGGGGTAGCAGCGAACGTTGCTTGTTAACTAATCTCTATACACATCTTTTTTTTTGCTCTACTATACCAATTTAGTGAATATTACGTTTTAAAATAGATAATGGAGTAAAAGGACAATTTGTCTTTTTATGCTATTTTATTGATAAATAACGTTTAACGACTATATGAGAAGCTTTCTCTCCCTGCTTGCATTATTGATTTCGACTGCCGTTTGTGCTCAAACCGGAGATCATGTCTTCAATTTTTTGCGCATAGCCACCTCGTCGCGCGCAGCGGCGTTGGGAGGGCACAACATTTCGTTAGTTGAAAACGATGCCAACCTGATATTTCACAATCCCGCCCTTCTGGGTGCTGAAATGGACAATACGCTTGGGATGTCGTATGTCAGTTATATCTCCGACATTAACATGGGCAGCGTCGTGTTTACCAAAGCTGCGTTAAATGAGCGCGCCGCGTGGGGAGCGGGAGTACAGTTTATCAACTACGGAAATTTTAAAGAAGCGTTGCCCGACAACACCATTATTGGCGATTTTACGGCCAACGACATGTCGTTCAACGGTTTCTTTGCTTACGACTTAAGCGACCGCTGGCGAGGCGGAGCAACCGGAAAATTTATCTACTCAGCGCTCGATGCCTATTCGTCCATAGCCCTTGCTGTTGACCTGGGGCTTAGCTACTACAACGCCGACAAAGGCTTTTCAAGCGCCTTGGCATTCAAAAACCTCGGTGGGCAGTTGAAAGCCTACACCGACGAGCGGGTAAAAATTCCGTGGGATGTGCAACTTGGACTTACCCAACGGCTGGCACACGCGCCATTCCGCTTCTCCATGACACTGTACAACTTGAATCGCTGGAAATTTAACTACATTGATGCCACCGGCGGTGCCGAAGCCATAGTGAACGAGAAATTCGGGCGAGTGTTTTTTAATCACTTTATTTTCGGGCTCGATTTTATTCCGACCGAAAACTTTTGGCTTGGCATCGGCTTTAACCCGAAAGTAAACGGCGATATGAAACGGCAAGGCGGTGGCGGGTTCGGTGGATTTACGGCCGGTGGCGGCATTTGCATCAAACGCTTCGATGTAGGCTTTACCTACCTCAATTACTACCCCTCGGCCGCAAGCTTTCAACTCTCGTTGGGCATAAACGTTGGGAGAAAAAGCTTGTAGGCAGTATAATGCGAAAATCCCCTAAACTACCAGCGCTAAAACATATCATTTTCCTTGTGCTCATCTGGCTTTAGCGGCTGTTTCAAAAAAGCGGAAAAATAACAAACTGTAACATTTACGTTGCACAAAACCGGGCGAAACATTTTGCCGTTTCGCTGAACTTTCCGAAATTTGCAAACAACGGAACAGTGCGAAACCTCCGGAAAATATATGGAAAGAAAAATTGTAATAGCCATTGACGGCTGCTCATCGAGCGGAAAAAGCACAATGGCTAAAAATTTGGCGAAAGAGCTGGGATATATATACGTTGATACGGGTGCCATGTATCGCGCCGTAACGCTGTATGCCCTCGAAAACGGAATGATAAAAGAGGGCGTTGTATGTGAAGAGGCGTTGAAAAACGGCCTGAAAAACATCAGCATCACCTTCAAAAAAAACAACGATGGAGGCGTGGTCACCTGCCTCAACGGCAAGGATGTGGAAAACAAAATCCGCACGATGGAAATTTCGAACAACGTGAGCCCCATAAGCCGCCTTAAATTTGTACGCGAAGCCATGGTGATTCAGCAGCAGGAGATGGGAAAAAAGAAAGGTATTGTGATGGACGGACGCGACATAGGCACAGTTGTTTTTCCCGATGCCGGACTGAAAATTTTCCTTACCGCCTCGGCCGAAGTGCGCGCCGAGCGACGCTTGAAAGAGCTGACAGAGAAGGGCGAAAAGGTTTCGTTTGACGAGGTACTCAAAAACCTGACCGAGCGCGACCTGATCGACTCTACCCGCGAAGAGAGCCCCCTTATACAGGCCCCCGATGCCCTCCTGCTCGACAACTCGCACCTGAGTCGCGAAACGCAGCAGGAGTGGTTAATGAACGCCTACCGAAAAGCCGTAAGCGCGCGATGATAAAAAAGATTGAAATTGACAACGATTCGGGCTTTTGCTTCGGTGTGGTAAATGCCATTGAACGCGCCGAAAAGGAGCTGAATAGTGGGAACACCCTATATTGCTTGGGCGACATTGTGCACAACACACAAGAAATAAGCCGCCTTGAAAAGGCCGGGTTACACACCATTGATTATGAGAAGTTTTCGTTGCTGCAAGGCAAGAAGATAATGTTTCGCGCGCACGGCGAACCGCCGTCAACCTACCAAACAGCACAGCAGCTTGGGCTTACAGTGGTCGATGCCACTTGCCCCGTAGTTTTGCAGCTGCAAAAAAAAATAAAGCAAAAATACAACGATGAAGCGTCCGATTGCCAAATAGTGATATACGGTAAAAAAGGGCACGCCGAAGTAAACGGATTGGTAGGGCAAACCGACGGAAAGGCCATTGTGGTTGAAAACGAAGACGACCTGAACAAAATCGACTATTCGCGCAAGGTATGCCTGTTTTCGCAAACCACCAAATCGCTCGAAGGCTTTCGCAACATTGTAAAAGAGATTGAGAAATGCATAGCCGACAAAACCGGTTTCGAATATTTTGATACTATTTGCCGGCAAGTGGCCAACCGTATCCCCCAATTACTTAACTTTGTGAAGCAATACGACCTGGTGTTTTTTGTGGCAGGCGAGAAGAGCTCGAACGGGAAATTTCTTTTTCAGGAGTGCAAAAAGGCCAACCCGAATACGCTCTTCATCTCACGCTTCGAAGACATTGACCAGTCGCAGCTGCTGCCGGCCGAATCGATTGGGATATGCGGTGCCACCTCGACCCCGAAGTGGTTGATGGTTGAGATTGCCGAAAGAATTAAAAACAGTAATCACTTACAGAAATAATTATTATGAACACAATCAAATGCATCGGAATTCTTACCTCGGGCGGCGATGCCCCCGGTATGAACGCGGCCATTCGCGCCACCACACGCGCGGCCATAAACAACAAACTCAAGGTAAAAGGTATATATAGAGGTTATAAAGGATTGATAACAGGGGAGATTACCCCATTCGAAACGCAAAATGTCAGCAACATCATACAAATGGGCGGCACCATTTTAAAGACTGCCCGGTGCGAAGAGTTCAAAACTACAGAGGGACGCAATGCGGCATACGAGATGTTGCAAAAAGAGGGCATTGACGCATTGGTTGCCATCGGCGGCGACGGCACCCTTACCGGCGCGCATATCTTTGCACAAGAGTATAACTACCCCATTGTGGGCATACCGGGCACCATCGATAACGACCTTTTCGGCACCGACACTACCATTGGCTACGACACCGCCCTGAACACCATTATGGAAGCGGTCGATAAAATCCGCGACACCGCCTCGTCGCACGAGCGCCTCTTTGTTATCGAGGTTATGGGGCGCGACGCCGGATTTCTTGCGCTCAACGGCGCTATTGCTTCGGGAGCCGAGGCAGCGGTAATTCCCGAGTTCGAGGTGTCAAAAACCAACCTTTGGGAGATGATAGAAAGCGGCTTTCGTAAAACAAAAAACAGCAGTATCGTATTGGTTGCCGAGAGCGAACAGACGGGCGGTGCTATGGGTATTGCTGAACGGGTGCGCGAGAATTATCCGCAATTCGATGTACGTGTAACCATACTTGGGCACATTCAGCGCGGAGGGTCGCCCTCGGCCATGGACCGTATCACTGCCAGCCGAATGGGGCACGCGGCTATTGACGCTCTTATGGAAGACCAACGTAACGTGATGATTGGCATCGACGATGAAAAAATGGTGTACGTACCTTTCTCAAAAGCCATAAAAAAGAACAAAAACATCAACGAAGAGCTGATGGAAACGCTCCGGATTTTGTCGATCTGATTTTTGAGGGGTGTACCTCCTCGCAAACAGTATTCACCGTGCCCGAAGGAGCAGCGGCAATGACGCGATAAAGTGAGGCTGACATAACACTAGGATGGGACATTCATTACTACACAAAACAAATACAACTATTTCATTGCGAGATAGTTGTATTTTTCGCATCTTTAGAAAACAACCCCAAATATACGGTTTCGCGGCCAAAATCGGGGCAATAACCACAAAAGATATGTGCAAGATACGAAAAATTTCGGACTTAGAACCCACCATCGTCTTCAGCGAGTTTGATTTTTACAAAAGTTAGATTAGTTTTTCCAATAGTGAGTTGGGCGCTCTTTACCGGGCCATTCCTTTTGCCGGGTTGGCACGTTCGCTTGGACTGAAAGATTCTCTCAAAGGCAGGGATTCCTACTTTTCAGCTATCGGCAAATTAGCTCTTATGTTTCTTAAATCTTATACAGGGTTCTCCGGCTCTCAACTGATAGACAGCCTGAACAGTAACATCCATTACCAACTTTTTTGCGGGGTTCGGATAAACCCGTTGAACCCTCTAACCAACTTCAAAATAGTAAGTGCCATTCGTTGCGAAGTAGCCTGTGGTCTCAAAATCGATAAGTTGCCATGAAAGAATCCGCTTACCCCAATGTGTAGACAAACAACAAAAGTTGTTCAAACGAAAAGTCTCTTTGCTTGCTGCCGACAGCATTTATGCTACCAATGCCAACCGTAGGTTTTTCAGTAAGAGGAAGATTGCAACCTGTTTTGTTCGTAAGGGACGGGCCGGAAAAGAGGTAGAGGGTTAAAACGGATACCCCACAGCGAAGTGCCACGCGAAATTATCGCGGAAATTGGGGTTGCGTATCGCCCAGCGGTCTTTGCCGCTTTTACCTGGGGCAACGGCCTTAAATCCGGTATCGAAACGCAGCAGGAAGAAATCGAAGTCGAACCGTATGCCCAGCCCATACGAGAGGGCTATCTGCTTATAAAAGCTATTGAATTTGAATACCCCATCGGGCTGCGAGGGGTAGTCGCGCATGGTCCAAATGTTTCCACCGTCAATGTAGCCGGCCAGCTCAATACGGTTCAATATCTTGTAGCGGTATTCAACGCTCAAGTCCAGTTTAATATCGCCCGACTGCTCATAGAAGGTGGTGGTGGTGTTCGTATCCTGATAACCGCCCGGCCCCAAAGTACGCACATTCCATCCCCTAAGTCCATTGCTTCCGCCGGCGTAGTAGCGCCGCTCGAACGGAATTACCTGCGAGTTGGCATAAGGCACCGCTATCCCCAAAAAGGTATGGAAGGCAAGCGAAGCCTTCGGCCCAAATATCAGGGTGCGGCCAAAATCGACATCGCCCTTCGTGTATTGGGCATACGGTATACCGAAAATGGTATATATCCCGTCGTCGGCATTGGGTTTACCGCCAAAAAGGTGTACAAGACCCGACAAAGCGCTTCCCGCCACCTCAACCGAGGTGCGCAAAGCATATTTGTTGCGAGTCTTTACATGAGGGTTTTCGTTGGTGCTGAAAAAACTGTAACCCATCGACACAATAAACTGGTTAGTATAGTTAAACAGCAAAACATTGCTGGGCAGGTTTTCGCGGAATTTTGGGTCGATTTTCGGTATATAAACATAATCAACATCAACCAACCGGAACGTGTGCCGGTCGGCCGTAGCAAAGCGGTTTTGCCAAAGGTATTTCCAAGCCACCGAGGTAATGGTGCGGTCGTATTCGGGGCGTGTCTGGTAATCGTAGTTGAGCGAGAATTCGGTCGATGCCTTCAGCCTTTTCCGCGCCGAAGCCGAAAGGAAGGGAAAAACCACCGTGGGTATCGTGATGCTCGCCTCACCGCCTATCTCCCAAAAGTTCGATATATCGGTATTGGTTATGGCCTCGTATGCCCCACGCGCTTTCAGCGCGAGCACTTCCGATCCTTTAAACAGGTTGCGATGCCGATAGGTAAGTATTGATGCCACGCCAAGGTCGCCAGCCGTATTGGTACCCTCAAGGTCGATGCCAAAACCCATTTTCCGTCCGGGCACGGTGGTGATGATGGTCTTCAGTTTGAGCGAGTCGTTCTCTTCGTACTCCGCAAACCGGATGTTCGAGCTACGCAATGCCCTCAAGCTGCCATAAGCCGAGTAGGTTTGCTCTACCCGCCGTTCGTTAAACAGGTTTCCCGGCTCAAGGTAACAGTTGTTCCAAAGGATGGATGAGCGTAAGCTTCCCTCTTTCCCTCTCACAATATTCATATTGCGATAGCGCACCGTGTCGCGAATGAGCGAGGGGTTGGTTTCGGGATTGTCCAACGCGTCGAAACCCGAATAAATAAATACTTCGCCCAAGTAATACTGCTTATACTTGCCAAAATCAAGCGTATCAATTTGGGGACGGAGATACAATGTTACATCGGCTGTCTTGTGGGCAACGGTAGTGTCGGCAAGGTAGGCCAGATCGTTCTTGTTCAACCCATAGTATCCATTCCGGCGCAATGTAGAGGTAATTCGCTGCCGCTCTTGATCAAGCAGGTTCTGGTCGAAAAGCGAGCCCGGCTCAACAAGCGTACCGCGATTCTGATTACTGCGCGCCTGAAAAATATTGAGCGAGGTTCGCCGCATATCCCGTTCGGTTATAGCACTGATGGTGCTGTCCGGTATTAAACGGTCGTAGGTGCGTATACGAATGGGCTCGCCCGTTGTTACAGAATAGGATACAATTGCCTTTTTCTTCTTTTTCGAAGCGATAGATGACGACACGGCAGCTTCAGTATAACCCTTGTTAATAAGATACTGCGTCACATCGTGCTCTGACCGGCTTACTAATGACGAATCAAGAATAACGGGCGCATCGCCCAAACGACGCAGTAGCCGGCTAAACCAACGCGTACTGTCGCGCCCCGACAAACTGTAAAGGTTCAGGGTAGTTTTCGCGAAGCCCAGAAATGCCGGATTGGGTGTTTGCCGCAACGACGATTGCAACTCTTTTTTTGTAACCTCCTTATTGTCAACCTCTATTTTTACTTTATCGAGCAAGTATTGCCCCTCAGGCACATATTTCGTCGTACTACACGAGGCAAAAGCTAAGCAAAGAAGGCACAGAAGCCATAAATACAGATACCTCGATCTCATTGCCGCCGTTTGTAGTTTAAAGGGTTAATTATGCTTGTGCAAAGATATGCAAAGCCGGGAGGAGAACAAAAAGAGTTTGCTCTTTTTTTATCGCCCGAGGCGCAGCCTATCTTCGCGGTTCGCACAAAGATAACTTATTCATGCAAATTAATAACGCCAATCAGTAGTTGGATTGTAAAAGTTCGCCAAATCCAACTAATGGGTCTGGCGAACTTAATTTTAACCGATTGAAAGTGGGGTATGCTCGTTTTTTGAGACTTTTTCAGTGCCCTCCAAACCGGTGGGGATTTCTGAGTTAGTATTTGTTAGTCATTTTTCGCGCCACTTCGTAGTCGGGCATCACCTCTTGCAGCAGGTCGAAGACACGCCACGGATGGTCTGTATCGTAAAATGTATGATCTCGTTATTTAATTGATGCCAATGCCTGTTCCAAATCGGCTTTAATATCATCAATGTTCTCAATACCGACCGAGACGCGCAACAGTCCCGGTTCTACGCCACTGGCCTTTTGCTCGGCAGGCGATAGCTGTCCGTGTGTTGTTGTTGCCGGATGGATAATTAATGATTTGGCATCGCCCACATTGGCCAGGTGACTCAGCAATTTGACATGATTAATCACTTTGTCGGCACTAGAGGCATCGCCCTTAACTTTGAATGTCAGAACTGCTCCGGGGCCTTTTGGGAAGTACTTCTTGGCCAACTCATGATACTTACTGCTTTTCAGACCGGGATAGTTCACATATTCTACCTGCGGATGCTTCTCAAGCCATTCGGCAAGAGCCTGCGTATTCTGCACATGCCGCTCTACACGAAGCGATAGAGTTTCCAATCCCTGCACCAATAAGAAAGAGTTGAACGGGCTGATTGTATTTCCCCAGTCGCGAAGCCCCTCTACGCGTGCCCGGACATTAAAGGCGATGTTTCCGAATGGCCCGTCCGCGCCGAATACATCCCAAAATACTAACCCATGATAGCTGTCGGATGGCTCTGTAAAAGCAGGAAATTTCCCATTGCCCCAGTTGAAAGTACCACTATCTACGATTACTCCTCCAAGCGATGTTCCATGGCCGCCTATCCATTTAGTTGCCGACTCAACAACTATGGAAGCTCCATGATCGATTGGGCGAAACAGATAACCGCCCGTTCCAAATGTATTGTCGACAATGAGTGGAATATCATGCTTTTGGGCAACCTTTGCAATTGCGTCGAAATCGGGTATATTCAGTTCCGGGTTTCCGATGGTTTCCAAGTAAATTGCCTTTGTATCTTTGTCGATCAATTTTTCAAATTCCTCCGGATTGTCATTCGGTGTAAAACGAGCTTCAATCCCCAAACGTTTAAATTGTGATTTGAATTGATTGTATGTTCCTCCATACAAATGGGAAGTTGTTACGAAATTATCGCCCGTTTGAAGGATGTTGTTCAGCGCTATAAACTGGGCAGATTGGCCGGACGAAGTTGCCAACCCTGTTACTCCACCCTCTAACGCCGCCACCCGTTTTTCAAAAACGTCGGTTGTTGGGTTTTGCAGGCGGGTGTATATATTCCCAAATTTGCGAAGCCCGAAAAGGTCGGCACCTTCTGCCGCATCGTCAAAAACGTACGAAGAGGTTTGATAAATAGGCAATGCCCTCGCATGGGTTGTTTTTTCGACTTCTTGACCTGCATGCACTTGTAATGTTTCAAATTTTAAACTGCTCATGATTGTATTTTTTATGTGTGAATGAATTTGTTTGGATATGAGAACGGCCGGTTACCGTATAAATACAGTAAGTTAACCGATAAAAACCGTGTGTGTGTAAAAAAGAGGAGGTGTGCTGTTAGCAGCACATTCGGAAAACAGGCAACATATAACTATATTCTACGCTAGAAGAGTGCAGAATTGATTGGTTCGCTATGTTTAATGATAATGCCATTGCCTGTTCAATTAATATTGCGTAAAGATAGTGCAAATTAAGAGTAATCGCAAAAGCAAGCTTTTGAAGATTACCGAGGCGCAGCCTATCTTCACCATTTTTAGACAAAGATAAGGGAGGGTTCAGTTTTGTGAAATACCACATTTATGGTACTTTTAAGTTATAAGTAAGTAGTAAATGGGTGGATGAAAGTGTAAATTTTACATCGCTGACATTAAAGCAGCTTTCCACTTAAAAACAAAATGGCTACCGTAAAATAGATAATTAACCCTGTAACATCTACCAGTGTAGCTACAAAAGGCGCGGACGCGGCTGCCGGATCTAACTTTAGTTTTTTCAACATAAACGGAATCATCGAACCGGCCAATGTTCCCCAAAGCACAATGAAAATCAACGAAAAGGCAATGGTTATTCCTATCCAAAACCAAAACTCCCCGTAGTCATAAAATCCCGCCTTTTGCCAAATAAGGATGCGGATTAATCCGATTATTCCAAGAATTAAACCCAAAACAAAACCGGTAAGTAGCTCTTTTCGCATAACATACCACCAATTCTTCAATTTCAATTCGCCCAGTGCAAGCGCGCGAATAATAAGACTTGCAGCCTGCGAACCCGAGTTGCCACCGCTCGAAATAATTAAGGGGATGAACAGGGCAAGCATCATGGCTTTTTCCAGTTCCGCTTCGAAATAAGTCATTGCCGATGCCGTGAGCAGCTGCCCGAAAAACAGGATAATGAGCCATCCGGCACGTTTTTTCACCATCCCGAACAGCGATGTTTTGATATACGACAAATCCAACCCTTCCGTTCCCCCGAATTTTTGGAAGTCTTCGGTACTTTCTTCTTCCTGTATGTCCAATATATCGTCGACAGTGACAATGCCCAGCAACGTGCCGTCGGTACCTACTACGGGCAAAGCCACACGGTCGTGGTCGGCAAACACTTTAACGGCAACTTCCTGGTCGTCATAAGCATTGAGGGAGGTAAACCGGTTATCGATTAATTCGGAAATAGATTGTTCGGGCGATGCCAAAATAATCTCCTTGATGCGTATGTCGTCAATTAGCTTCCAGTGAGAATCGACAATGTAGATGACATTGAGGGTTTCAGAGTCATGCCCAAATTTACGGATATGCTCCAGTGCTTGTTGAACCGTAAAATAAGGCTTTACCGCCACGTATTCGGGCGTCATTAATCGTCCGATACTATCTTTAGGATACCCTAGCAGTTGGGTGGCAATTTCGCGTTCTTCCTTCGACAGCAGTTGTATCAAACGTTGGCTTACCGCTCCCGGCAGTTCTTCAAAAAAAGCGGTACGGTCGTCAGGGTCAAGGTCGTTCAGCAGCCCGGTCAGCTTGTTGACATTAGCGGGCAATCCGCTAATAATATCTTCCTGATCGTTGTGAGATAGGTGTTGAAAGGTTTCTTTTGCCTGATCGCGCGACAAAAGGCGGAATAAAATGATTTGGTCCGATTTTGGCAACCAGCTTATGATTTCCGCTATTTGAAACGGCTCAAGGTTGGCTAATTCATGTTTGGCTGTTTTCCAACTTTTATTTTCAATCAGTTGTTGGAAGTGGATTTTGATTTCGTTCATGTTGCAATCTCCTTACAATTTTAGGTCTGTAAGGAAACTGCAAAAAGCCCCTACAGAGTGATTAATACTTCTGTTGTTGTGTAACTCGGATACGGGCCTTCGTCCATAATTGTTTTTTTTAATGAATAATCGCGATATTAAAATCTGCGCAAAGGTACTGTTTTTTGTAGAATAACTTTAGTAATTGTTAGAAAATTTTATCAATGTATGGGCAACAAAAAGATTAATACATTAAGGAGATTGCAATACCCTAAAAGCCATGACAATAGAAAAGATTCTCAAGAAAAAGAAAAGTACAATTCTTTACTTTTTTACGTAAAAAAACAGGTATTAAGTTTACTTTTTATTGAATTTGCCTTACAATAAGTTTACATTTTCAGAAGTAAAGCCCCGTTTAGACTTATCATTGGTCGCTTATATTACGCTTAAAGACTGTATTGGTGGGAATTTAATTTTTATTAGGAAAGTATTAGCATCGTTTTTATACGCCGCATACAGTTGTGATTAGCTTTCAAATTTTGTATCTTAGCGGAGGGTATACAACTGTAATGTGCCGCAAACCAGTCGCGGAGTGTTGTGATTAGCTTTCAAATTTTGTATCTTAGCGGAGGGTATACAACACTCTAAAATCTAAATCGACAAAGCTATGGTTGTGATTAGCTTTCAAATTTTGTATCTTAGCGGAGGGTATACAACTCGCCGATAACTCCAAGTGGCAAGCAGATAGTTGTGATTAGCTTTCAAATTTTGTATCTTAGCGGAGGGTATACAACCATCTTATATTGGCTCGCACGGTTAGAGGGTTGTGATTAGCTTTCAAATTTTGTATCTTAGCGGAGGGTATACAACGGTTTACGCTTTGCGACACATTCGCCGTTGGTTGTGATTAGCTTTCAAATTTTGTATCTTAGCGGAGGGTATACAACATACCCTCATTATTAAGGTTATAAATCAAACAATTACAGCAAAAAGTGGAATTGGAGAAAGGGTTGTATATCTGAACAAAAAAGCGAGAAATTCTCGCTTTTTTGTTTTCTAAAATAACTCTAATTGTTGATACGGGGTAGATACTTCTTTCTCTTTTTTCTCATAAAAAAGCTCCATCGCTTCAAATTGCTTATCAGTAATACACAAAATACCGACATATCCTTTTGGCGGCAAACTCTTTTTTACACGAGTAATATGAACGGTTGCGTTTTCTCTACTCGCACAATGCCGTAAATAGATAGAGAACTGAAACATTGTAAACCCATCCTGTATAAGTGCCTTACGAAAGCCGGTATACATCTTTCGCTCTTTCTTTGTTTCGGTTGGCAAATCAAAAAATACCATTACCCACATAATTCTATATTCATTTAGCCTGGACAGACTCATAGTAATCAGACAATTATATCGGGATATATAATTTTACGCGACTTTCCGGCGAAGCATTTATATAAACCAGCCGCCGTTTGAGATGCCGCAACTAATAGCGGCCGCCGTTTTCCGTCCATCATTACGTCTTGAGCCGGAATGGATAAAAGCTTCTGTTTCAGATCAATATTCAAGTCTGATATATTTACACTCGAAGCAGCTATATCAATCACAACCTTGTCGACAACCGGTCGGTAAGGCTCCATCACATCGTCGGCCAAGCAATAGGCATTGTATTTGTTTCGATGAAAGATGCCCAACGATGGCAACATCCCGGCCGAAACAATAGCTCGTGCCATTATTGCGCGCAAAATGGCATAACCATAATTCAACAAGTTGTTGGGTGGAATCCCCTCCCGATGGCGGCGAAAATCGGGTATGCCGGGAAAAATGTTCATCCAAAAATAGGCCGCTGCCTGTGCCTCGTAGTTATCAGGATCGCCACTTTTCACATCATCTGCCCACTTAAATAAGTGAGTAGCGTCAACACTCCTTTCCGATTCTAAAAGAGTTGCTTGATTTTTTATTTTCGCTCTGATTGTCTGTTGCCAAAGCTGCTTCTTCAGGGGTTGAGAGGCTTCTATTTGCTCTCTGAAATGTTCGGTTTGAGTAGAATGTCCGCGCAGAGGCAGCATCAATCCTACCGGCATGCGCGACGAATTGCAAGTTATAAGAGCAACGTTGTTTTCCAGCAGTTCCTCTATCAATCCATGGGTAATAGTTATCTGTTTATTGTCGAGAATAACCACACCAATATCCTCTATCGGCACACTTTTTTTCGATTGCGCCTTGAATGAATCGGGCACATCGGCATTTTCTACCTCGGGCAGAGTTATAATCATCTGCTTATTTGCCATACCCAAATAGGCCGGATTGCCAAAGTATAGAGTTTTTTTTATCATGGGCTAAAAGTTTAGTTCAAACCAATAACATCCCCAAGTCTGCTTATTTTTAATTTCACACAGACTTCCTTTATCATCTCCTCTGTCCATGCTCGTTGGGCTTTATTATTTGAGCCTAACTCTGTGGTTGGGACAATGGGTGATGCGATATAATAAGGAATAAAATGCCCTTCATTTCCTGTGCAACTTACAAACTTATATATTCTATCTTTATTCTCCTCTACATCCTTTACGTCTATGTTTCCTCGCTCCAATTGATCTTTGGTGGGGAGATAAACCAAATCGTTAGGCGACAGGGTAAACAACAATTTTTTCTCACTGTCTGAAGCTGCCACAGCTTTTCCCTGCTTCAGATTGTCGATAGCGACATTTAACGGGATAGTTTCAAAAACTCGTTTGCCCTCTTCGGTTTCATAAACAGCAAAAAATAGATTTGTGCCTTTTTCTGCTTCACCCCATTTATGTTTAGAGCCTATCCTATTTCCTATTTGAAAACGCCCTACACCCTTTTCTGCAATTGGAAGCCTATATACAGGCTTAATTCTCCCACTATTAAACCTCTCAATTCCTTCAGAAGAAAAAGCAATATCGATATCGTTGTTGTTTTGTTCTAAATGGTCGAACAAATCTTGTCGAAGTCTGATATCCACTATTTTGTTTATAAAGTCAACCATTTTCTCTAATGTTTTGATTCCAGTCTGCCCTCTATCTGATAATTTTGATATGGGTTGTCTTTTTCTATATTTTTCAACATTAATTTTAAATGCTGTCGTGATAACAGTATTACCACGAATGTCAGTTATTGGATTATTTCTAAGAAAATTCTTAGTATTGGTCATTTTATTATCAAATTGTTTTAAAATCTCGCCTACTTTACCTCTAACGTTTTCGTCTATTATACAGTTAAACTTACCAAGATTATCGCTGATTTTCAATATTTCAAATTGACAAATTATTTTCCCATACGGCATAGGTGTATGTAGTGGTTTTCTAATAGCCCAATTATCGCCACATGTTTGACGACACAGTTTCTTTACCCCATTTTCATATCTCTGATATTTGTTGGTGGACTTGTTAATGACTCGAAGATTTTGCTTAAAGCTGATTATTGTATTAGCCAATGCTGCTTGTGCGTTCTGAACAAAGGTATCCCAAGGCTTATTGAACAGCCACCTCCCTTGTTCGGTTTTTGAACAAAGCACGCTTTTCATGCGGAATCTCTGATCTATCTGCCTTCTTTTTCTCTCTTCATTATCAGATGTTTCGGTTTTAGCTGATAGGTTATTCAGGTAATTTACATGCAAGCGTGTAGTGCAAGCCAATACCAAAGCATCCATAGCATGGTGACGGTGATCGATGCGTTTTTTACTAAACCCTCGCTGGTTATTTTCGGGAACTAAAGCCTTAAACGTATATTTATCAACCCAATATCCGTAGTTGTTGGTGCCAGACAACTCATTAAGTCGCAAAAAACGTGGGGTTACAATTTTATGCCAAACATCGTTCATTCCCCAATCTTCTTTTAGCTTGGCCGTTACGGCTCCCGTTATTGATATTATCTTTTTCGATGTTGCCTCTTGCTCGCCCTCTTCTCTGACAATATTTGACAGCAATCCTTTTATATAGCGGCTAATGTAGCGTGTGTCGTTCATTTGCCGCTCAATGAAGCTGTCCGGTATTTCGTCCATCAGCATTTTTTTCTTTTTCAAGAATGCATTTTTAAAGTTGCGTTTGACAAAATTCTCATATTCGTCAAAAGAGAGAACAGAAGCCTGCTTCCCATTGCCAAGCTCTATTTTACTTCCGCCTTTTTGTCGGATATACTCACATGCCAGCATATTGCCTTTATCTTTATTGACCGCGCTCTCACAAATTACTTTATTACTGAACGAGTTGTCAAAATATCGGGCTTGCGGAATAATATGTTCTATTTCATAATCGCTTGTGAACAACTTGCCAAGCGAAATGGGCTTACCCGTATACGGAGAACAGTAGCCCTGCTCTAACCAGCATTTATAACGGATAATCTCGGAGTGCGACGGTTGCTTCTGGTGGGTAATCCTTATAATATCGTCAGGTATCGGAATATCAGAGCCCAGTACGCCTTCTTCATAAATTTTCAAGCGTTCTTGTTGCGACATTGATTCGGGGCGAACATTGTTTCCTTCGTTTTTCAACTCTAACAACAACGCCTTAATCCGGAGATTGGTGTTTTCGTTTTCTATATTTTGTGCCGTGATCTTTCGCCTTTTGTCTACCGGGTTTCTCATTTCACGCCCCAGCTCTATATGTATCTCCGAAAGGCTGCCATATTTAGCCCAGACATCGCGCACCACTCGCAGAGTTTCTGTCACAACTTGCTCTACTATCGGGTTGCGAAGCGAGTGTTGTTTAAAGGCCGTCAAAAATGCGTCAACATCTTCCGGCGACTCCCATTTAGCGGCTTCGCTTGCTTCCGAGTGACGGTTATACACCACATAGCAAGCTAACCATAGCGGCAACCCCTTGAACGAGTTTATACTTAGCTCACTACCCAATTCTTTCGCTACTCTTTCTCTGACTGCATTGTTGATTTGTGCGCAATTTTCACCGTCTATAAATTTGTTAATACGCTCCCGCATCTTATCACAAATCAAATTTTCGTGCCAATATCTACCCATTCGCATGAGTGCCAACAACTTCTTTATGGCCTTAGCCGAATACGACGCATAATCTTTTTCGAACGGTTTCATCTTCCCAAACTTTTCAACAAATAACGCTACGTCTGCTACCCCATATTTAACAGCAAAGGTTTGTAGTGCTTGTTTCAATTCCATCTTATCGTTAACCGAATAAAGAATGTGCCACAGATGCTCTTCTATGCTTTCGGAAAGAAACGACTCGTCTACACCAGATCGCTTTAAGCGGCTTATAAACTCTGCGTGCGTAGGACACATGGGCAGCTTACGACCACCGTAGTTCCAACTATAATCGGCCTCTTTTAACTTCGCACCCTTAATGGAGGATAAGAAGCCTTTTTGATCTACCTCTTTCTTCTCCTTCAACCTGTCAAATAGTGCGACATAACTTTCTTCGTCCGATAAAAACGAAGCGGTAACATCTCTTCCGTCTTCATTTTTTATAATCGTTACATTTTTCAGAAATTGCCACAACCGAAACTCTTCAAACAGCGGATGCGATTTGGACATACATTTTATATACTCTCTTTCCTTGTCACTGGTCGCAGGATTTTTAAATATCCTATACTCGTATTGGCAATTATCGATCAGCGACTTTTTACTTTTTAGCGGCCGGTGATAAAAAATAATATTGTCAATAAAAAGATATATAAAATCACGAGCTTGAATGCTGTTGCGATAGGCTTCGTTGCTTCGGTACAAATCTTCAATACAACGCTTGTACAGTTTTACGTCACACAGTTCGGCGTGAAATTCTTTCTGTTTTTCCAATATCAAATAAAGCTCCTTACGGTAAAATTTCCGTTCGATAGTTTGTATAAGTTTACCTTTTATTTTTTGGTTGGGGTTTTCCAATAGGGTATCGTAAATATACGCTCCTACTGTTTTAAGTGAATTGTCTAATTGCTTCTCGGTGCGTTTTTTTACTAAAGTCCAATCATCGACCGTAGGGATGCTGTAAGAGCGCTTTTCATTGCCATCTCTGTCTACTTTAAATGTTACAATAAATTCCTTTCCCCGACCCTCCCAATCAAGAGGCTGCCGACTGAGTTTCCTATATATATCGCCGTTTTCAAGGTGTATATTATACCAAATAGCATCGCCTTTCTTATCGTCTGAGGCCTCAACCTTAGCAACCTTTATTACCTGATATTCTTTTGCTTCGTTAATATCCTCGTCTTCACCTCGCTGCTCATAGTATCCGCGTTTTTGGTTGAAGTTCAGAATTAACCATGCTAACTCTTCCTTCGCAATTTTCTGTGTCAATGCTTTTTTTCGCAGATAATAGATAGTCCAATCATAAGGAACTTTTTTGCCATCTTTTACCAATTCGGGCTGATGTACAGCAAAATCCTGCAACATTTCCGCAAAAGATTGCTTATAATAAAAATCGGGTTTGCCGGTTTCTCTATTTTCATGATAGGTTATTTTAGGCTCTGTTTCGGACAAAAACTTTCCTGGATTTTTTGCAAAATCGATGTATTTAGAATAATGTTCAGGCAAAAAACCCAAAATATTCAACACCCGAAGCAAGCGCTCCCGACGCAACAAGTGCCGCTCTCGTAAACGACGGACACCACGATACTGGGTTCGCTCTGATGTTTGCGATTTCAGAATGCCATTGTTAAAGTCGCTCAAAGTCGCGGCATCCATCGGAATAATCCGGCTACCGAGGTTAACAATTTCTGATGGCCGGTAGTTGTCATCATCAATGCCCACCGTATAATTTACAAGTGCCCATCCAATAGAATTGGTGCCCAAATCAAGACCTAATACTCGTTTCTTTTCCATTAACTAAACATGATTTATTTCTTTGCTAAAAATAAGAAAAATAGTTGGATTTTAAAGCCATTAAGACTATATTTGCATAACATTTGAAAGCTAATCACAATAAGGATTATTCCGTTGTGAAAACAAATAAGATGGCGGAAAGCAATTTCCGTCGTCTTTTTTTAGGATAAGCCCCATACCAACCCCCAATTGCCCTCTTATGTCGCTAATGTTAATCGTATCAACCGATTAAATGAAGCCTTTAAGAAAATAGTGGGATCCATTTTGACAAACTACCAGCCACTTGATTGTGATACAGGCATACCCCTGACTCCATGCCAATAATCACTTGCTCAGCAAAGCGTTCGGCAAAGGTTGCGCGGAAAATGACGGACAAAGGCTTCGGTTCCACAAAAGGCATGTATTATTATGGACTAAAGTTACATGCTCTTGGTTTCAGACACAAAGGTCATTTGCCGCATCCCGAACAATTGTTTTTCTCAGGGGCATCAGTCAAAGATATATGCGACAACACTACTGTTCGGTTTAGAAAACATCTCGTTTGTGTCATTGCAAATGACACAATAAGGAGCATCATTTAACTGATTTTTCTTCTCTTTTCGGCAGACAATGCCAAAGGCAACGGTGACATTTTTCATAATCAACTGATTATTAATTAATAAATCAGGATTATGAGTTAAAAAAGGGTAGCGGATTAGGTAGCGTTAGCTATTAAAAATGACGGCTTTTTTTCTAAATTTTTATTCTATTTATAGATAGATACTTATACCGTCCTTACAGGGCTATCACTAACCCCTACGCTAACTAATTTTTCCGCCTCGCTTGGCGAGGGGGGCTTTTCGTCATCGCTATCTCCTTACCATTAGCGCGCTAACACCCCTCTCCCTCGTAATCCTAACGTGCGGCATGACAGGGAAAGAAAAAACAAAGAAGGCATCCTATTGGGATGCCTTCTTTCAATTATTTCGGTTGTTAAACCGGATATCGCTTATTTTACGAATTTAACCACTTCGCTTCCTGCTTTAACAATGTAAGCGCCTGCGGCCAAACCTGAAATGTCAACAATTTCATCGTAAGTGCTCAACACAAGAGTACCTGACACGCTGTAGACTTGAACTTCAGCAACTTCGCCTAACAAAATAAGACCGTTAGCGATAGTTATGCCGATAGTAGCATTGTCGATGCCGATAACAACAAGCGTAAGCCCGGCTTGTGCTGTTTCAAGAGCGCCTTTTACTCCGTCAACTTCGGCTTGTGTAGCATCCGTTTTTGCGCTCGCAGTTTTGGCAGCAGTCAACGCAGCTTGGAAGGCTGTACGACTGGCTTCGTCATATTTAGTTGCGTAGTCGGCAGCGTTTTTAATTGCATCGGCAGCAGTTATAGCTGTATTTAGAGCACCGTAGTTAACCACAACAATTGCAGCCTCGAAAGCTTCTACAGCAGCAGCCAAAGGAGCAATAGCCCCGTCAACCTGTGCTTGCGTTGCCTCAGTGTTACCGGCTACGGCTTTTGCGGCATTAATTGCTGTTTGGAAAGTAGCTGTTGCACCAACAACAACATCACCATTTTTCAGACCCTCTTGGCCGGCAGCAACCAAAACACCTTCAGCTTCGGTAATTGCAGCAGTCAAAGCTGAGAAGTCAGTTGCTACGGGAGTTACCTCCATGTGGAAGCTGAACTCATCGAAATAAAAATCTCCTGCAAGATCCTCTCCAATAGCCGGTTGGAATGACACATTCATTTGCAGACCACCTGCGGGGATGGGCACAGCCACTACACCCCAACTACCTTTTGCCGGCATCGGATAAACCCCAATTTCGCCACCATCATGCTCAATACGAACATTTAAACCATCGGCTAAGTCTTGGTATATCAAAAATCTCATTTCGTTATACCCCTCAGAACCTGTCAGTTCCCAAGTACCCAAGCCATCGTCAACATTACCGGCAGCACGCACCCATTTAAGCACTCTGTCAGTTCCGTTTACAGCGTCTTTCAAAGGATTATCTTCAACCGTAGGATCGTCTCCATAACCAAAGAAGTTAACATTATCACCATCCGAGCCTTCAAAACTGCGTCTCACAATAGATTCTTCTTCGTCATCACCATCATCGCCGCTGCCATCGTCAACAAGGCCATAAAAACCAATCTCGTCAATATAGAAATCGCCGGCAGCATCTGTACCCGCGGCTGCTTTGAATACGACATTCATTTTCAAACCTCCCGCAGGAATCGGAACAACAACCTCAGTCCACACCCCTTTAGGCATATCATACCAGCCAAGCTCTACGTCGTCGCCATCTGATTCTGTATCATGCAACACAAGAACTCTCAAATCATCTTCTACATCTTGATAAACCAGAAACTTCATTTCTTCGTAGTTGGCAGATCCGTCAAGAGCCCAAGTGCCAAAACCGGCCCATTGCTCTGAGGCAACACGCGCCCATTTCATCGCTTGATCGGTTGTGTTCAAACCACCTTTAGCCGGATTGGCTGCGACAGAAGCCGAGCCATCCCAGGCAAAGAAATTGGCACCATCGTCAATCTCATCGTCTTCAAAATCACGCTTCATAATTTCTGACGGCAGGGGTGTAGAACCACCATCGCCGCCATCATCGCCGCCGCCGTCAACAAGGCCATAAAAGCCAATTTCGTCAATATAGAAAGTCTCGCCATCGACGCCATCATTACGTCCGTCGGCCGGCTTGAATATAGGTAATCCGGCAAAACCACCGGTGGGAATCGGAACAGTAATTTCGGACCAAACACCCTTGGGTATAGGATAAGTACCTAAATCACCATTGTCATCTAATATGTGAATAGTCAAATCATCAGCAACATCATGGTAAATCAAAAACCGCATTTCAGAATAGTCACCAGAATCATCACCAAGTCCCCAAATGCCAAAGCCATCACCAACATTGTCCTTATCGCGAATCCATTTAGCTACTTTATTGGTTTCGTTTAACCCACCTTTTGCAGGGTTATCAACAATCTCAGGATCATCGCCAAAGCCATACCCCGGGAATCCTCCGTCATCTTCAAAATCCAGTCTTAAGTCAGCATTCACCGCAAAGGCCGCGAACAGCAACATAAATAAAAAACTAATTTTTTTCATAGGTTAAAAATTTAAATTAATAATTAATTGGTTAGTATTTGTGATTTACATCTATTTTTATTGTTTTTCAAGCTGTTGTGTCTTTGTATTAGTTCCAACTCTTACTTAGAAGTGGAATTTTTCGCTTTTAGTTGTTCGCAAATATACGAAAGAATTTGAAACGAAATAGTTATTAACGATTATATTTTTAGAATATAATGCATAGATAGGTTATTTTTTCAAAAATGCCGCTGCATATCAGGATGTTTTCATAAATGTTTGAACAGCCCCCCCTCAAAAACTCATGCAATTACAACATAACCCCCTCTTTATTAACCTTAAACTAATACGGGCTTAAATTTTTCCGGACACCGGCTTCCGGTATTGTTCTAACAGTAAATTGTAAAGGCTAACGATTTATTAGTAAATCAGCTAATAATCAATGCGATATAAAATCTATTTTTGGTTAATTCCACTTCTAAGTAAGAGGTGGAACTTTTATATCTATTTCGGAATAATGTGAGTTCACCGCCCGTAGGCGGATATCCCACATCATCACGAGAAGCAAAGCGATGAAGCGATCCAGGGTGCATATACGAAAGCCATTGACTTTCAGTTGATAAGTGGTTTAGTTAGGGAAGTTCAAAAAATAACCTTCCATAAATGTTTGCCCTGAAGCAAACCTCACCCTTTCACAAAAATTGAAAAATTTACCGAGCCATAGTTTCGATGTTGAGAAAAGTGTGGAAGGGTTGAGAAATCGTATTTCGATGGGTGCTCAATCACTAATACCCCCCCATCGGCCAACAGATTGCCATCAAGAATGATGCGCGGCACATCGGCGAATCCGGGCAGGTTGTAAGGCGGGTCGGCAAAAATAAAGTCGAAAGAATATTTAAGTTGCGTTCCCTTAATGTATTTGAACACATCGCCCACTATCAAGCGAAGCTCGTCGGCACCCAGTTCGGCTTTTACCTTATTAATAAAGCGGCAATGGTTAATGTTTTTCTCAATGCCTATCACCTCTTTCGCTCCTCTCGACACTAGTTCGTAACTGATAGCCCCCGTTCCGGCAAACAGGTCCAGTGCCGTTATGTTGTCAAAGTCCATAAAGTTGGCCAGCACATTAAACAAACTCTCTTTCGCCATATCGGTGGTTGGGCGCGCCTCGAAACTTTTCGGAACGTCAAACCTGCGGCGTTTATATTTCCCTCCTACAATTCTCATAAATCCTCGTTATTGATAGGCAAAAAAAACGCCTGTTTTATATAACGCCTAAGGTGGCGCAGGAGAGACTCCTGAAACTCCCCCTCTTCTACAATATACAGACCGTCAGATATTTGGTCACACTGCACTTGCTTCCACGTGGCAAGAATATAATACAGCGCATCGTTAACCGATGTACAATGAAAAGCGTTCGCCGAGAAAAAGCCCCCCTCTTTAAACATCAGAATCGACAACTGTTCCCCTTCGTACGAAACGTACATGGCGCGCTTGTTTGTGTGTAGATGCCTTGTACCCAAAAACGTAAGCATGGACGACAGGTAGTGCTCAACCTCAAACGAGATAAACGACCGCAGCAGAAAATCGTGCATTGCCTCATCGATAGCAAAAACAACGTACAGCCTCATCTCTGCAAGATGCCGGTGAAGCAACAACTTCCCCGACAGGTCGCCCACAACAGCCTTGTAATAATCTTCAACCGTTTCGGCATCAAACACATCTTCGGGCAGCAAGGTAAAGTGTGGTGTAGGAAAAACTATTTTTATCTTCTTGCAAGGCTTTTCAAGCACTCCCGACAACAGAATGGCCTCTTGCACCGCTTCGGACGGTGGCAAATTGGCTTGCTCTGCTTTTTCGGAAAGCAGTGTCTTGCCCGCTTTGTCGCGGATACGGAAAGAAACGCCATTCGGTAAAATCCGGATGGTGATGCTGTCGTAAACATCGAGCGCTGAATCCATAGAGAGAAACGTGAATTATTTTGTTCCACAAAGATAAAAAAGAATTGCGAAAACGTTACCTTTACAGCATAATTCAACGCACAAATGAGTAACAGCTTTTTGACTAACATAATTCTGCGCCACCTGCGCCACACGCCAACCCCCGACCAGTCGGCACTATTAGAGAAGATGTTGCGCTTCCTGGCCTCGTCCGAACAAGATATTTTTTTGCTGAAGGGCTATGCCGGAACGGGAAAAACATCATTAGTCAGCGCCTTGGTAAAAGGACTGAACGAGATAGGATACCGCGTTGTATTGTTGGCACCTACGGGTCGGGCAGCGAAAGTTTTTTCATCGTACGCGAAAACAAAAAGCTTTACCATTCATAAAAAAATTTACCGCCAAAAACGCTTTTCGGGCGAGGTCAACTTCCAATTGTCCGAAAACCTGCATAAAGACACCCTTTTTATTGTCGACGAGGCTTCGATGATTAGCAACAGCAGCCTTTCGGGCGAGGTGTTCGGTTCGGGGCGTTTGCTCGACGACCTAATTGAGTATGTTTATACGGGCGAGCGATGCCGCCTGATACTGATGGGCGACACGGCACAGCTTCCGCCTGTGAAGCAGCCATTGAGCCCCGCGCTGGATATGGCAGAGCTGCGCGGTTACGGGTTGGACGTTGAAGAGTGTACACTTTGCCGGGTGGTAAGGCAAGAGACCGATTCAGGCATCCTGTTCAATGCCACCACCCTGCGTACCGCGCTCGACGTGGGCAATACGGCTCTTTTTCCGACTATTACTGTCGAGGGCTTTGCCGATGTGCGCTCAGTTAACGGGGGCGAGTTTATTGAGCTGCTGTCATCGGCCTATTCGCAAGTGGGCATTGAGAATGTTATTGTCGTTTCGCGATCCAACAAGCGGTCCAACGCCTATAATCAGGGCATACGCGGCCGCATTCTTTACCGCGAGGAGGAAATTTGCGCCGGCGACCTGCTCATTGTCGCCAAGAACAACTACTTTTGGCCCGATGGGCTGGGCGACCTCGATTTTATTGCCAACGGTGAAATTGTAGAGGTGCTGCGGGTGCGCAAGCAGTACGAACTGTACGGCCTCAGATTTGCCGATTTGTTGGTTTGCCTGCGCGACCACGATATAGAGCTAGAGGTGAAAATCCTGCTCGATGGGCTGACGGCCGAAACGGCCTCTATCACAAAAGAGACCTCCGACTTGCTTTTTACCTCTGTTTGGGAAGACTATCCCGAAATACGCTCGAAACAAGCACGGATGAAGAAGCTAAAAAAAGACCCCCACTACAACGCCCTTGTCGTAAAATACGCTTATGCCGTAACCTGCCACAAAGCACAGGGTGGGCAATGGGAGCATGTTTTTGTTGACATTGGCTACATTACGCAAGAGTTTTTGGGCAACGACTTTTATCGTTGGCTTTACACCGCCGTTACAAGAGCCGAAAAGCATCTTTATTTCGTTAATTTACCCAAGCAGATGTTGGCTTGAGGCGGATAAATATATATCTTTACAACCAAATATTCGCATGGTAATATAAATGCTATGAAAGAGTTACTAAACGATGTAGAAAAATTTAAACGGCTGATTGCTTCGGCCGAAAATGAAGAGTTGGTTTCGATTCAATTTTTCAGCGAAGCTTTCGACCTGGTATACAAAATGCACGAAGGGCTGATTGCCGCCGAGTCGGAACAGATTCAGCGGCTGCGCCGCGATATGGAGATGCGGCAAACGAAACTCGCAGGGCTAAAAAACTGCACGCCTACCGATGAGCCTGAGAATAACCCGGATGTATATTTGCCGGTCACAGAGCCCAACGAAGACCCTGCTGTCGAAAACCCAATTGTTTCGGAAGAGGTAAAACAAACCGTCGAAGCCATTGTTGCCCCGGCAACAGCGATGGTATCAGCCACAGTAGCCGGCAAGCCTAAGACAGCGAAAGATATTCGCACACTGTTGTCGTTAAACGACCGCTTCCGCTTTCAGCGCGAGCTTTTCAACGGCGATCTGCCGGCGTTTAACAATTTGATCGACCACCTGAACGAGTCAACCTCGCCCGGCGAAGCGACAGCGCTTTTTCTCTCTGTGACACACCGCGCCGCCGACGATGAACTTACCGTTGAGTGGAATGCCGTATTCGAGCGTTTTTTCGCGTAACCTTATGAGTAAACTGTACATAGTTCCTACCCCTGTCGGCAATTTGGAAGATATTACCCTAAGGGCGTTGCGAGTATTGAAAGAAGCCGATCTTATTTTGGCCGAAGATACCCGCACAACAGGGAATTTGTTGAAGCATTTCGGCATTGCAAACCGGATGCAGTCGTATCACAAGTTCAACGAACACGGCAAAACCATAGCGATAGTAAACCGCGTTAAGGGCGGCGAAACAATAGCGCTGGTATCGGACGCGGGAACGCCGGGCATATCCGACCCCGGTTTTTTGGTGGTGCGCGAAGCATTGAAAGAGGGTGTAACGGTCGAGACGCTTCCGGGCCCTACGGCCTTTGTGCCGGCATTGGTAAGCTCAGGGCTGCCTTGCGACCGTTTCTGTTTCGAAGGGTTTCTGCCCCAAAAAAAAGGCCGCCAAACGCGCTTTAAAGAGCTGGCCACCGAAAACCGGACAATGGTATTTTACGAGTCACCTTACCGGCTGGTAAAAACACTTACACAGCTTTCGGAGTATTTCGGAGGCGACCGTATGGCAAGCGTAGCGCGCGAAATATCGAAGATGTTTGAAGAAAACCGCCAAGCAACATTAAACGAGCTGGTTGCCCACTATTCCGCTCACAACCCAAAAGGCGAAATCGTAATTATTGTTGAGGGGGCGAAATAGCGCATATTCTATCCCATCTTTGTATAAAGTGTCAAGCATTGTCATTATATTTGTAGTCGTGACAAGCTAATAATTGATTTTGAAATATTTTAAATACAACGTGTTATGAAAAAATTTATTTATTTATCGTTGAGCCTGTTTTTACTGGCTTCGTGCGGGCAATATTCGTCCGAGTACAAAAAATTGCAAAAAGAGAATGAAGAGCTTCGCCTCGAAAATTCAAAAATCACCTCCGAAATGGACGAGTCGCTCGCGTTGATTAATGAGATTAGCGAAGAGTTTGACCGCATCAGAACCGCCGAAAATTACGTGAATATGCAAACAAATGCCAGCGGCGAAGTGTCAAAATCGGCACGTCAGAAAATATCGGAAGATATGGCACTGATCAGCGAGGTGCTTTCAAAAAACAAAGAGCAAATTGAGAAGCTAAAAAATCAACTGAAAAACAGCAGCTTAAGATCGACACAGTTAGAAAAGACCGTTGAGCGCTTATCGGCCGAGTTGGACGAAAAAGTAGCCTTGATTGCCGATCTGCAAGAACAACTGGCGAAGAAAAACATTGCCATAGCAGCGTTAGACCAAGCGGTGCATTCGTTGTCGAGAGATGTTTCGGATTTGTCGAAAGAGACTAAAACACAACAAACAGTAATCAATATTCAAGAAAAAGAGCTGAATGCCGCTTACTACTGTTTTGGTACTACTCGCGAGTTGAAAGACCAAAACATTGTGTCGGGGCGTACCGTGCTTCCTACCGGCTTCAACAAAGACTATTTCATGGAAATTGACATTCGCAAAGTAAAAGAGATTCCGCTCTATGCCAAAAAGGCGAAGCTGTTGACCACGCATCCAAGCAATTCGTACGAGTTGGTGAAAGACGAAAATAAAAAAATGGTACTGAAAATCAACGACATCAACAACTTCTGGAGCGTTAGCCGCTACTTGGTTCTTGAAGTGAATTTGTAAAAAAACAACATTGTCATAAAATGCCAACGGGGCTGCTCGAAAAAATCGAGCAGCCCCGTTTGTGCGTATATGCCGGCTTTAAACTTCCCCACTGAACGTCATTGCCGGCCTCTGCGGCAACCAGCATCATTGCAACCATAGCACGGTAAATAACATTCACCGTTCCCGAAGGGATAGCGGTAATCTAGTATTCAATCATCAACCCGTCAAACATGCACCCTGGATTGCCGCGCTTCACTTCGTTTAACTACGCTGAAAGCACTACGCCCGGCATAGCCCAAGCTAGCTTGGCTTGGCCCTCGCTTAAACGTGCTTTTCGCTCGCAATGACGGATTGAATTAAAATATTTACTGAATTTTCAAACACCATCGCAACCGTAGGCGCGGCAAAAAAAAGAGGCATCTCTTTATGAGACACCTCCGTTTTGTTTATTCAACATTCAACGATTAAAAACGGTAACCGATTTTAAGCATTGGCTGTGATATAGCTGTGATTTGGTGACTATCTGACGACAACAGGCTCAATCCTACTTGAGGACGAATGCTGTGTACAGAGTAGTTATACGAAACAGGACGAACATCTATGCCCACCAAAAATGAGGGAGCAAAGAAATAGTCAAGTCCACACACCGGAGCACCACGGAAAGCATAAGCTTCACCAATTGAGGCTCCAAAATAAGCTTCGTCGTCTACGCCATGTACAATTACCCTTCCGTACGCGTAACCACCTTCAAATCCGACACGGAAGAAAAAGTTGTCGCGAATAGGAATATAATAATCGAATCCTAACCCTACTGCAAACTGCAAGTTGTTTGAGCTGGGAACAGCCTGATAAGTCGGAACATCACCTTCTTCATAACCGGTTCCAGTTAACTCGCTGTAGTCTGGGTTGTAGCTGTATGCAAGACCTCCAGTCAGTTTCATTGCCCATCTGTCTGTCATCATCCAACGAGCCTCCAAATCAAAAATGGGGCTTTTATCAAACCACGCATTCATGGGAGCAGACAAGTTATATGATCCGACATTCGGAAGGGGTGCAGGCTGGTTAATGTATGACCCAACGCCAAAATTAAGCGACACCATAAAATCGTTTTGCGAAAGATATGAGCATTCTTTTGGTTTGATATCTACATTTTGAGCTTGTACACTTAAAAAGGCAAACGACAGGAATGCTACTATACTTAATATTTTTTTCATTATAGCTTCTTGTTTTTTTAATTTCCTGAGAGAGAGAGTGACGGCAGTAGTATCAACACTACTGCCAACCCACCTCACAGTATGATTAATTTGTTTACCCTCTATTAAATTGACTCGCGCTCAAAGTTTTCTTTTGCTATTGCAACGACAATCTCTTGAGCAGCAATTTTAGCTTTCAAATTAACAATCTCTTGTTTTCTTCTTGCCAAAATCTCTTCCGGACTTTTTGTTCCTTCAGCTAATTCAGCAATTTCTTTTTCAGCGGCAGCTATCGCAGCAGTAGCTTCAGCAATTTCTTTAGAAATATCAGTCAAGCCGTTAAATACACCGTCAACTGCAGCAGCCAATGCGTCAACAACATCTTTTTCGTCCACAGCCGCAGTTAAAGCTTCATTAGCAGCTTCTTCAGCAGCAGCAAGCGGTTTCAATGCAGCAAAAAGCGCATCGTAAGTGGTTTTGTCGTCTGCGAATACAGCAACAAGCTCGTTGAATTTAGCCAATTCGGCTTTGTCTTCTGCCAAGTCTGCCTGAGCATCAGCAAGGTCTTCTCTTGCAACTTGCTCCGCAACTCTAGCAGCACGAACAGCTTGCTGCGCAGCATCATAACCGGCATCAGCAGGAGTAAGAAGAGCAGCTGCATCAACTGCAACTTTAACAGCATCAACAGCAGCTTTAATAGCAGCATAGTAACCTGTAGGTGCATCAGCATCGTTCACGCCAATGGCCGCAGTATTATTTTCAATAGCTGTTTGAAGAGTGTTTCTTTCTGATAAAACTTGCGATTGAATCAATGTATAATAGATATTGATTGTCTTAAGGTCAGATACTTCATATTTGTCACTTTTCACAACAGAATAACCAAGGTCATTCAATTTATAATAAGCATTAACTGTTGCTGAAGTTGAAGATTTAGCATCAGAAACATTAGCTACATCCAAATTATCTTTGGCTTTGTCATATGCTTTTCCCGCTTTATCATAAGCATCGTTACGAACTACCACTACGTCTGCAGCTTTTTTTGATTGAGCGTTCAGGGTTTCAAGTTCAACTCTCAACGACTCTTTGCTATTGCCCTCAAGAGCAGTTAAAGCCGCGATTTTAGCTTCTTCAGTTGCTATCTCTTTTTCTTTTGCCAAGATATCTTTTGCCGCCATCTCTTCAGCCGAAACAACACCGGCTTCTAGCGCAGCAACTTCCATCTCTTTTGTCAACAATTCTAGCTTGTATCCAAGAAGTTTATCAACTTCCGCTGTATACTCACCAAGAGCTGCTGTATTATGATTTAGATTAGCCTCACGGATTTCGCGGTTAATTGCTGCCAAATCTTTGGTAAGTTTTAACGTCAACTCTTGCAATTCAAGAGCAAATCTTTCTTTAGCTTCTTCTGTTTCTTGATTCTGAAACTCAACTTGTGCAAGAGTGAAAGCCGCGTCGGCTTGTGCAATAATCAGGTTTGCTTCTGCAATTGATTCAATTTGTTTAACTTTCGCTTCGCGAATCGCTTTTACTGTGTCTGATTCTTTATCTTCTACACAAGAAGTTAGCAGCAATCCGGCTACAGCAAACATTGATACAAAAAATTTAATCTGTTTCATAATAAATTTAATAAATGTGTTTAAAAAAATAGTTGAATTAATAAGTTATATAATCAATTTTGTAATATAGTGTACAAATATTTAAATCATTTGTGTGGTTATTAAAAACGGAGCAAAGATATTTACTTTTTTTCATTCCCACAAACAAATCGCAAAAAATTTCACAAACAAATTATAAATAAATCTACCCCCCCCC
>JGI994J12354_10000605_pt1 | contig 35810 bp, 29 predicted proteins | sample IntmicLarv3ML3BL_FD_12354 | JGI IMG/M metagenome (IMG submission 12354) | reverse complement strand
TCAAGCCCTGGCACAGCGCGCAGCAGTTCCAGCACGGTTGTTTTGCCGCGCTGCTCAATTTCCTTCGCGCTGATTACCGTGATCGAACTGCCAATTTCATCAATAGGCGTTTCATAACGGTTAGCCGTAACTGTTATGGCGGCCATCTCTGCGTCGCCGGAATCGGTAACGCTTCCGCTCTGCTGCGCGCATGCCGGAGACGCCGCTAATTGGCTCATTACAAGCGCGTTACAAAGTGACAAAGCAACTATTGGATATTTCACAATACTTTCTCCCCCCGTGAAAAGATAAATTTCAAAATATTACTATTCCTGCAATTCAAATTTAACGGAAAGCAGCGCACGGCAAGGCACGGGACGTCCGTGACGCACGGCGGGATGGTAGGCGGATGCGCACACAGCCGCCAACGCGGCGTCGTCAAAACCATATCCGGCCTTTTTTATGATTTCCGCGTCTTTAAGAATTCCGTTCTCGTCCAAAAAAAGGCGCAGCCGAACTACGCCTTCCTTTCCCATGTGCCGAGCAAACGGCGGATAAACGGGAGATACCTTGGTTGCGAACGAAGGTCCGCCCGGAGCGCCCAGCACACCGTCAACAACTCCCCCAGAACCATTTCCATCGCCAGACGTCCCCCTGGCTTCTCCAAATCCCGACCCAATGCCAGCAGTTCCAAGATCGCCAGATCCCAGGGAAACAACTGTTTTGCCACCCTCTAACGCTGCTACTGGAGTTCTATCGGAGACAGAACTTTCGGAGCTTGAAATCGGGGGAGTTGTAAATTCCTTTGAGGCATGAGAAACAGACGTTGTCTGGTTGGCGGTAGTGGGGATTGCAAGTGCGGCGCGTTGTTCCAGTTTATTTGATTGTTGGCTAGGCGGACTAGGTTTAACAATAGAATGATCGGCCTGTTTTTCCCGAACTCCGCCTGTCCGCCCCGGTTTTCCTTTCGCTTCTCCTGTTCCGGATGAACTGCCAGAGGAGACGGTCAGGTCAATCATAATGAAATCATTCGCCTTCAAAGTTTCCGAAGAGCGCCAAGCTCCGAGCAAAACCAAATGAATCACCACCGATAACAACAAAGGCCAGAGACTTCCCTCGCTCGTCAGTCGAGTTATGAGCGGAACTTCAAACTGGGCAGCGTCCTGATTCGGCATAAATCTCCGTATGTCGCAGCTCCGTTCGCGCATCTAGTACGCCTCTTTTTTATATAACCAGCCTATTATTCATATCATTCGCTGGACATCAATNTCCGCTCCGAATTCATGCCTGACTTGGAGCCGAAGTTTTTCAAGGCGGCCATTTTCCTGCAAAAAGGGGGCAAGAGTCGTCCTGAAACTATAGCTCACCCCGCTTCGCCTCACCATTCCGGCGCTCGCGCGGGCAGATTTCCCGCTTTCGAGAACACCGGTGATCGCTTCATACTCATCAAACGGAGCTTTGATATCCATACCGACCCAATCCGTGAGAGGAAGTATTTGATCAAGTTTATCGGGAAACGCTCCGGATGTGTGCAGACCGACAAGAAATCCTTTTTGCCTTACGGAGCTCATGACGTCGGCCAAACCAGCCTGCATCGTCGGCTCACCGCCGCTAAAAACTACGGCGTCCAAAAGGCCGCGTCGTTTTTCCAGAAACGCCATGACCGAAGCCAGTGAAATTCCATGCTCCAGATATTCTGGCAGCAGTTCGGGATTGTGGCAGTAAGCGCAACGCCACGGACATCCCTGACAGAAGATCACCGCCGACAGCTCACCGGGATAATCGATGGTGGTGCAGGGGGTTAATCCGCCAATGTTCAGCATTCCCGCTTGTGGTCATCGGAAAGGCTGAAAAAACAGCGCTGACGATGTTCGGCCTGTTTACCGGCGTTAAACGAGGCAACCGGTCTGTGATACCCCATAACTCTGGTCCAAACTTCGCAAGGCTGACGTTCTGCGTTATTCAGAGTTGATTCTGTATTCAATGCGCTAACTTCTTTCATATAGGGGTATCTCCTTTTTGATGATGACTGGATTTCAACAATTCTTCGTCGCAGCAGGGACAATAGGGATGTTCGCCCGGCAGGTAACCGTGCTTGGGGCAAATTGAAAATGTTGGCGTTATAGTTAAATAGGGGATGCGGAAATTTTCCAGTACTCGCCGCACCAATTTTCGGCAAGCGTCGGATCCGGAAACCGGCTCCCCGAGATATAGATGAAACACCGTGCCGCCCGTGTATTTGCGCTGCAATTCTTCCTGCAGCTCCAGCGCTTCAAAGGGATCGTCTGTACGGCCAACGGGAAGTTGTGATGAATTGGTATAAAACGGCGCTATGCTATCGCCAGCCTGGATGATTTCCGGAAAACGCTTGCGATCTTCGCGGGCAAACCGGTATGTAGCCCCTTCAGCCGGAGTGGCTTCCAAGTTATACATATTGCCGGTCTCTTCCTGAAATTCCAGCATCCGCCCTCTGATATGATCAAGAAAACGGGATGCCACAGCCTGCCCCCGAGGTTCGGAGATGTCAAAGGCGTCGCCTGAAAAATTGCGGATCATTTCGTTGATTCCGTTAACGCCAATGGTTGAGAAGTGATTGCGCAGAGTTCCCAGATAGCGCCGCGTGTAAGGGAAAAGGCCATTGTCCATGTGTCGCCGAATTACTTTACGCTTGACCTCCAGACCATTGCGCGCCAGTGCCAAAAGGGTGTCAAGTCGCTGGAACATGGCTTCTTCATCATCGCGGTACAAATATCCGAGTCGAGCGCAGTTGATAGTCACTACGCCAATGGAACCGGTCTGCTCCGCCGAACCGAACAAACCGTTGCCGCGCTTGAGCAATTCGCGCAAGTCCAACTGCAACCGGCAGCACATTGACCGAACCATGTTGGGCGTCAACTCCGAGTTAACGAAGTTCTGGAAATACGGCAGTCCGTACTTCGCTGTCATGGCGAAAAGGAGTTCGGTATTGTCATCCTCCCAAGGAAAATCCGGAGTAATATTATAAGTAGGAATAGGAAAGGTGAAAATTCGACCCTTGCTGTCGCCCGTAGTCATAACCTCAATGTACGCCCGGTTGATCAGGTTCATTTCTTCTTGCAGGTCGCCGTATGTAAAAGGCATCTCCTCGCCCGCAATAACCGGAACCTGATCGCGCAAATCGGCGGGGCAGGTCCAATCGAACGTCAGGTTGGTAAAGGGAGTCTGCGTTCCCCAGCGGGAAGGGGACGTTCAGGTTGAACACCAACTCCTGCATATTCTGCTTTATTTCGGCATAACTTAGCCGGTCTCGGCGAACAAAGGGGGCCATGTAGGTATCAAAGGAACTGAACGCCTGAGCTCCGGCCCATTCATTCTGAAGTGTACCAAGAAAATTGACGATCTGCCCAACAGCGCTGGAGAGGTGACGCGGCGGCCCAGCCTCCACCTTGCCTGGAACACCGTTGAAACCTTCGGCAAGTAACATCCTCAGTGACCATCCGGCGCAGTATCCGGAAAGCATATCAAGATCATGAATATGGAGGTCGCCAGCGCGGTGCGCTTCGCCCAGTTCGGGAGAATACACATGATTCAACCAATAGTTGGCGGTTACCTTACCAGAAACGTTCAGAATTAGTCCGCCCAAGGAATAACCCTGGTTGGCGTTGGCGTTCACCCGCCAATCGGTCTGCTCAAGATACTCATTCATCGACGAGGCTACGTCAACTACCGTTCTCTGATCGCGGCGCAACTTGCTGTGCTGTTCGCGATATACCGCATAGGCTCGCATTGTCGCGAAATGATTGGCGGAAATGAGAGTCTGCTCCACCACATCCTGGATCTGTTCCACTTGGGGGAAATGATCGGGAAAACGATGGCGAAGAACCTTAAGAACCTGACTGGTCAGCAGGGCGGCTTCGTCGCGTCCGAATTCACCTGTTGCCTGCCCGGCTCTGAAAATGGCTGACTCGATGCGATCACGATTGAATGGCGCGATGAGTCCGTTACGCTTTACAACGCTAGCCGGAACGGATGGCGCCACGGGAATATGGAGATCAACAGCGGGGTCAGACATAACGGATTCCTTTCATCGTAGAATATCGGGTAATACTACAGGGGATAGAGAAACCCGCATGCCGCCAAAACGCGCCCAATAAAAAAACCCGCGCGCCACTTGGCGCACAGGCCTTCCGTATTCAAGAGCCCGCTGTATAAGCGTTACATTCTCCCAGTCCCCCCGGGAAGTCTGTCAACAACACGGAATCAGGCAGGTCTTCTGGCTTGCGAGTCATTCTCCAGGCGCCTTCCCGGTCTCTCAACCAGTGGCACATTGCCTTTCGTCATCGCTTACAGCGGCGGGTCCGCGGGGGAGTTTCACCCCTCTTCCCTATCAAGCCCTTGCGGGCGCCATGATCCGTTTTTATGGTTCCGCCATGTGAGACGGATGTATTAAAGAAGTTCTCCCACTTATCATTATTTTGCCAAAATTGCCATCAGTATTTTATCAATATCTACTGGCTCGTCTGTTCAAAAACCCAATAATGACAAGCGGAGTCGAGCATATTCCAAAGCGAATATATCGCACTCTATCAGTTTCGGATTGCCTCTGTCGCCAGCTATTTAATATACTGGCTGTTCTAATTACCAGGATTACGCTCAAGGAGCCTCCGTCACATGCCGAAAAAACCGCTTCTGTTGATGATACTGGACGGCTGGGGAATCAGCGCTCTCAGCCACAATGCCATAGCCTCGGCCAATACGCCGAATCTCGACCGATTACTCACCAATTATCCGCGTACCCAAATCCAGACATCGGGTATGGCCGTCGGATTACCGGAAGGCCAGATGGGTAATTCCGAAGTTGGGCACTTAAACCTCGGAGCGGGGCGGGTAGTTTACCAAGATCTGACCCGCATCACCAAAGCCATAGACAATGGTGATTTCTTCAAAAATCCAATCCTTCTGAAATGTGTAGCTAAAACCAAGTCGACTGGCGGGGCCCTGCATCTGGCTGGCCTGCTCTCCGACGGCGGAGTCCATTCCCACAATACTCATCTCTACGCTTTACTGGAGCTTGCAAAACAGCAGGGACTTAAGGATGTGTTTGTTCATTGCCTGATGGACGGACGTGACACCCCTCCGCAAAGCGGGATTAACTACTTAGGGCAGCTGGAACAGGAAATGGAGCGTATCGGGCGCGGCAGGATAGCGACCGTTATGGGGCGTTATTACGCTATGGATCGGGACAACCGCTGGGAGAGGGTAGAGCTGGCGTATAATGCGATTGCGCGCGGCGAAGGCGCTCGTTTTACCAACGCTGCCGCCGCAATCAGACAGAGTTATGACGAGGGCGTTCACGATGAGTTTGTCCATCCTGCAATAATGGCGGAAAATGGCAAACCAATCGCTACGCTCAAAGATGGCGACAGTTTCATTTTTTTCAACTTCCGTTCCGACCGAGCGCGGGAAATTACCCGAGCCATCGCCATGAAAAATTTCGACGGTTTTGAACGAAGCTCCCATCCCAGCTTGATCGACTATGTCTGTATGACTGAGTACGACGCGACATTTAATCTGCCCGTAGCCTTTGGGCAACAAAAACTGACCAATATTCTCGGAGAAATTGCGAGTAAAGCCGGGCTGAAACAACTGCGCATAGCGGAAACGGAAAAATACGCTCACGTAACCTTTTTCTTCAATGGCGGCTTAGAAACTCCGTTTCCGAACGAGGATCGCTGCCTTGTCCCATCTCCAAAAGATGTGGCTACCTATGACTTAAAGCCCGAGATGAGCGCTTATGCGGTTACAGAGAAATTATTGGATTATTTGGATCATGATCTTTACGACGTTATTATTTTAAATTTTGCAAACTGTGATATGGTCGGACATACTGGTGTTTTTGACGCGGCTATCAAAGCTGTGGAGGCGGTAGACGACTGCGCGGGGCGGATCGTGTCCAAAATATTAGACCTAGGAGGCGCGGCTCTGATCACGGCGGATCATGGCAACGCCGAACAGATGCTTGATGAAAATGGCGAGCCGTTCACCGCTCACTCGACTAATCCGGTCTGGCTGATTCTGGCTGACGACAANCGAAAGGATGCGCAACTGAAAACAGGCGGTAGTTTGGCCGATATTGCGCCAACAATGCTGTACATGCTTGACTTACGCCAGCCCACGGAGATGACAGGAAAAAATTTAATCGTTATCTGAGCGAGACCCCCTTAACAACCGCCGCCATGTATCATATTTAAATATGATTTTTCATTGAGAGAGCCGCCTGTATTTCAATATAACAAGGGGAAGTATATGTTTAATAAACAAAGTGACAATGGCTACATATACCCTTTAAACGGCGTCGCGCAAAAAACTCTGGCGCATGGCGCGTCAACCCTGATGGTTGAGTTTAAATTTCAAAAAGGGGCAAAGCTTCCTTCGCATCTCCATCCACATGAACAGACCGGATATTTGGTCAAGGGACGAATTCGGCTTACCATTGGTTCGGAAACCCATGACGTCCGGCCAGGCGACAGCTGGTGCATACATGGAAATGTTCAGCATAGCGCCGATTCTCTGGAGGATTCTGTAGCGATCGAAGTATTCTCCCCCGTACGCAAGGATTACCTNCCATAAACAAAAAGGCTGTCGCATGAACACAGCATATTTAAAAAGACCTTCTTCCGGAAGAAAGAAACGTCTGGCGCGTTTGACGCGTCTGCTGGAACATGTGAGCAAGCAACTTCTTCCGCCAATTCATCGCGGAAACCAGGTAACCTTCCTTGCCGATGGCCCGGCGTTTTTTGGGGCTTTTCTGAACTCCATACGTTCCGCAAAAACGTTTGTTTTGATGGAATATTACCTGATTCGCGATGACGTTACCGGATCATCTGTCGCTAATGAGCTGATCGCGGCCGTAGAGCGCGGGGTTCGCGTTCTTCTGATTTACGACTACATCGGTTGTATAGACACTCCTTCTTCCTTTTTTAAAAAACTTGAGCTCCAAGGTGTGGAGCTGGTTCCTTTCAACGTTCCTTCGTTTCGTCGCGGCATTCGCTGGTTCGATCGCCGCGACCACCGCAAAATGTTGATTGTAGACGGCCACAGCGCTTTTTTGGGCGGATTAAACATCGGCGACGAATACTCCGGAATCAAAGCGCGCCCAGATCATTTTCGCGATCTTGGCTTAAGCGTCCACGGAAACGCTGTCAGAGAACTGATCTCAATCTTCAGCGAAACCTGGCAGATGCAGAAAGAACAGCCTCCCGAGCTTCCCGCGGTAGATCCCGCTTACCATGCAAACCACGAGACCGGCAAAGCGGATATTTCTTTTGTCAGCGGCGGGCCGCATCAGAGAAGCTCGTATATACGACAAGCGTTTCTACTAAACATCGCTTCCGCTTCCGAAAACTTACTGATCGTCAGCCCTTATTTTGTACCAGGTCCGCGAATTATTCGATCGCTTCTCAGGGCGGCCCGCCGCGGCGTACGAGTGCGCCTGCTTCTACCGGCGCGCAGCGACGTCTGGATTGTGTTGCTGGTTGGCCGTAGCTCTTATGAAACATTGCTGCGAGGAGGGATCGAAGTTTACGAACTTGAGGACGATATTTTGCACGCCAAGGTAATGCTGGTTGACACTGAACGCACGATTATAGGGTCGGCAAATTTAGACCAACGAAGCTTTCATCGCAATTTCGAGATCAACGCAGTTATCGATAGTTCCGCTTTTACTCAACAAATCAGGCATACATTTGAGCGAGAACTAGTATCCGCTAGCCGAATTACCTTGGCAAACCACGAACAGCGAGACGTTCTGACCCGCGTACTGGAAAAACTGATCAATTTGTTCGGCTGGTTTCTCTAATTGATTCTTTTTTCAACCTGCTCTCGTCGGAGACACGGCTTAATTTTTGTATCATGCCCGATAAATAGATCGCATGAATATGACATCTTCGTCACAGCCCCCATATAAATATGACGGACTTATGCTGACAGATACCCATTGCCATCTCAATTGCGAACCTCTTTATTCTGATGTTTTCGCGGTGTTGGAAGCGGCCCGGAGAGCGGGGGTGTCCGGTTTCATAGCACCCAGCGCACATCCGCGCGACTGGGAACAGATCTCGCGGCTAGCGGAAGAGCATAAAGGAGTCCATGCGGCTTTTGGCATTCATCCCATGCACGCCGATATCTTGAATGCTGTCATTCTTAAACGCCTAGAAGAATACGCCCGCACAGGCGCGGCTATTGGCGAGATTGGCCTAGACTCGCATAGCTCCGTTCCCCAAAAGCGACAAGAGCAAGCATTCAGAGAACAACTCCATCTTGCCGTTATGTTGAAAAAGCCGATTCTTGTGCACTGTAGAGGTTTTTTTCAACGAACTCTTGAAATTTTGCGAGAGGAAAAAGCAAATCAAGCGGGGGGAATCATGCACGCATTTTCTGGATCACCGGAAATGGCGCGAGAATTCATGAAACTCAATTTTTTAATTTCCATCTCTGGCACTATTACTTGGCAAAACGCCGTACGACCGATAAAATTGGCGCGCGAAATACCGCTTGATAACCTTGTTCTGGAAACAGATTCGCCCAATCTGCCGCTGCTATCGCACAAAGACCAGCCGAATCAGCCGGCGCGACTGAAAGAAGTTCTGATTAATCTGGCCAACATTCGCGATATAGCGGAAAACGATCTTGCCAAGGCGATTCAAGATAATATACACTGTCTTTTCGGCAAAAATCTTGTTTAAATTTATGGAGATCGTAAAAGCGCGGCCATATCTAAACACAAACAACGAATACTAGCGAACTTATAGTTATATAGTTTACTAACTTTGATTCTTTCGCTTTATCGTAGCGGCTTTATGAAAAATTCCTTGACAATATTAATTCGGCGAGTAGAATTGGTAGCCGATTTTGAGCCATGTCGCTTATTGCGTTCTATGGTTAATCCAAACACAAGAATGAGGTCACAAAATGAAAAAATTATTGACTCTGACGATGGTACTCGCTTTTGCTGCTACTCTTGCTGTTGGCTGCAAGAAAAAAGAAGAAGCTCCTGTTCTTGACGCCCCCGCCGTAGAAGCTCCGGCTGAAGAAGGCGCAGCTCCTGTTCAGGAACCAGTATCCACCGAAGCCGCTCCCGCTGCCGAAGCTGCTCCTGAAGCCGCTCCCGCGCACTAATAATTAAACAGGTTATACAGGCAATTTTATTGCCTGTATGAGTAGAAAGCCCGTAAATTTTTTACGGGCTTTCTCGTTTCTACTTCTTTTTTTAAAAATGCCGAGACTTTTAGATAACTACGGATACGCTATTTCTGTTTATTAAAAACTGCCTATTAGCGTGTCATCTGAGAATTTAGATAGGCGTTGATGATATCAAGATAAACCTCGCGCGGTCTGCTGGTTCCGTCATTTGGAGCAACCATGCCTTCTCGCTCCATCATTTCGATGATACGCGCCGCTCGATTGTAGCCAATACGCAAGCGTCTCTGAACCATAGAAATACTAGCCTGCTTAGTTTCTGCCACCAACCGCAGAGCATCCTCCCAACGTTCGTCCAGCTCCTCGTCTTCGCCCATTACGCTCTGGTCATCGCTTTCCTTCATCTCCATAATGGATTTATCGTAAATTGGCTTGCCCTGTTTCCTCAGAAACTCAACCACGCGTTGCACCTCGGCATCGGAAACAAAAGCCCCGTGTAAACGCTGCAGACGCGAAGTTCCAGGCGGCATAAACAACATATCGCCAGATCCCAGCAAGGCCTCGGCTCCATTAGCGTCAAGGATCGTTCTGGAATCAACTTTCGACGTCACCTGGAAAGAAATGCGCGACGGCAGATTGGCTTTAATCAGGCCAGTTATCACATCCACGGAAGGACGCTGGGTCGCAAGAATCAAATGTATTCCCGACGCGCGCGCTTTCTGAGCCAAACGGGCAATATGTTCCTCAACTTCGCGGCCCGCCACCATCATCAGGTCTGCCAGTTCGTCCACGATTACCACAATGTATGGCATGTGGGCGTGCTCAAGCGCTTCAGCATCTTTATCAAGAACTGCTTGCACTACCATGGATTCTTCGCCCGGCTCAACAATCTCTTCAATATCCTCAATGATCTCCGCTTCAGCTAATGCGTCCGAGTCTTCTTTATCCAGCACCTCTCCGGCCAGTTTTTTGTTGTAAGAATCAATGTTGCGAACGCCCTTGTCAGAAAGCAACCGGTAACGGCGCTCCATCTCGTTTACCGCCCACTTCAACGCCAAGGAAGCCTTTTTAGGAGCGGTAACCACCGGAAGCAATAAATGGGGAATTCCCTCATACATGGAAAATTCCAACATTTTGGGATCCACAAGGATCATGCGCACATCCCTAGGTTCAAACTTATAAAGCAATGACAGAATCATCGTATTTATGGATACGGATTTTCCGGAACCAGTGGAGCCCGCCACCAACAGATGCGGAGCCTTGGCCAAATCGGTAACCGTCGGGATCCCGGAGCTATCTTTGCCCAGCGCCAATGGAAGTTTCATCCTGTTATGATGAAACTCCTCGCAATTGAAAATCTCGCCCAGAGAAACCATTTCGCGATTGCGATTCGGAACTTCGATTCCCACAACCCCTTTGCCGGGTATTGGAGCCACAATGCGAATGGACATCGCCTGTAGAGCCATCGTCAGGTCATCCGCAAGTCCGGCGATACGGCTGATCTTTATACCCGGAGCCGGAGAAAACTCATACGTGGTGATAACGGGGCCAGGGCAGATTTCCACAACCTCGCCTTCAATGCCGTAGTCGCTGAGCTTCTTTTCCAGCAAGCGGGCATTCGCGGTCAGAGTATCGCGATCCGGTTTTTTCTCCGAGAGCGGCGGAGCATCCAAAAGAGAAAATGGCGGAGTACGAAATTCTTCGGTGTTTTTTATAAATTCGAAAGATTCTTGCTTCGCTGTGCTTTTTTCTGCCTCTTTTTTCTGCGCTTTCCCTCTTTTAAATAAATTTGGCATTGGCGGCGGCGCGGATGGCTTAATAAGCGGGCCAGAAGATCTGGACTCCGGAACAGGCAACCCCTGCTGTTTGGCTTTTTCTCGTTCCTGTTCTTCTCGTCTGTAGGTTCTCTGCTCTTTCCACTGCTTCCATTTATGTTTTAAAAATTCCAGCCACCAACCGGCAAACAGCACAAACGAGAAATGGGAAAGAACCATAATAGAAGCCGCAAAAAGCGGAAGAAGAATAAGAAAAGAACCCGTAGTTCCAACCGCGCCTTTAAGAAAACGTGCGATTGTCAGTCCAATTAAGCCGCCAACCGGGATCTGTTGTCCAAAAACAACAACTGTTTCTCGAAAAAAAGCGAGCATTGAGGACAGCGAAAAGATCAACCCAAAAGCCGCCAACGCTTTATAGGAACGCAAACGAATTTCTTTGAAGCGCAACAATGTGTAGGCTATGCGCAACATGACCAGCGGCGCAAGATAGGAGGCAAGTCCGAAACAATTAAAAAAAAGATCCGCTACCTGTGCGCCAAAGCGACCGCCTAAATTACGTACGGCTCCAAGATTGGAATAGCTGTTCCATGAAACATCGGCGTCATTGAATGATAAAAACGCCAGAAGCAGAAAAGCGCCGACCGCAGCTAATACTATCCCTTGCAATTCTTTTATGAGCTTTTCCTTGGTTGGCCCTTCCATGATTCTCCGATATTCAACATTGGGTGCGTTAATACAAACTGTGCCATCATACCCGGAACATGCGGAGGGTGGCAAAGAAAAAAACGTCTGCAAATAACTTACTTGGCTTAAGTTTTCCACAAACAACCTTTCTGCCAAGAATAAAAAAAGGACATGACGCTCATTGTTATATTCTTAATGAACGCGTCCTGCCCTTGTGTGGAAAAAATATATCTTAATTTGTCTTTATTTTTTGTTTGTTCCTGCGTTCTTCCAAGAACATATCCAAAGCCAGTAAAGCAACTCCTATACAGATGAAAGAATCCGCCGCGTTAAAAGTCGGCCAGTGATTATTTTTCCAATAAATATCAAGAAAATCAATTACCTCGCCGAGACGAATGCGATCAATAAGATTGCCCACCGCGCCGGAAAAAATCATGGCAAAAGACGCCTGCGCCAGCTTCTGATCAGCTCGCAGCCTACCGAAAGCCACGAGAATGACCACGCTGGCAAACAGCGAGACGCCGATGAAAAACGGAAGCCTCCAAGAAGCGTTGGAGAGAAAACTGAACGCGGCGCCTTTATTCCTTATGTAAAAGATATTGAACAAACCATCAATAACCGGAATGGTTTGATAGAGCGTCATGGTAGAGTCAATATACAGCTTGCTGATTTGGTCTGCGGCCACTCCAATAGCCGCGATAATGCCAAAGAGCGTCCAAGGCTTCATTGTTCGGCCACCGCCTTCGCGCATTTTGGACAGATCGTCGGATGATTACTATCCTTACCTAACTCTTCGCTGTAGCGCCAACACCGCTCGCATTTTTCGCCAAGCGCCGCGGTTACCTGAATTTTGAGGCCTTCAACTGATTCCGAAGACCAACTTTCCCCCTGCAGGGAATCGCTCAAGACTACTTTGGATACGATAAAAATACTTTTGAGTTCGCTTTCATACTGCCGCAGAAATTCAAGCAATTCGCTCGGGGCGACAATTGCGACTGTCGCGTCCAACGAATGGCCGATAACCTTGGAGGCCCTGGCCAACTCCAACGCCTTGGAGACATCGGCGCGCACTTTGATGATCCTAGACCAACGAGTTGCCAGTTCGTCGCTTTTCCACTCGGGATTCAGAGATGGTAAAGAGGCCAAATGGACGCTTTCTTTGGAAAGAGACGGCATACGCCGCCATACTTCGTCACTGGTGAAAGAGAGAATCGGAGCTAGCAAACGTACCAAAACATCCAGAATTTGGCACATAACCGTCTGGGCCGAGAGTCGCTCCAAAGAATCAGACCGGCTTGTATACATGCGGTCTTTGAGGATATCCAGGTAAAAAGAGCTCATCTCAACCGAACAGAAAGAAGTCACTTCCTGATAAATTATATGGAACTCATATTCCCGATAAGCGTCCAGCGCTCGTTCCTTAAGCATTTCTAATTGATGCAGGGCCCATTGATCAAGTTCGGACATCTTTTCGAAGGGAACCGTATGGACAGCAGGATCAAAATCATGGATATTGCCCAAAATATAGCGGCAAGTGTTTCGGATACGCCTATACGCCTCGGCCACGCGGGTCAGGATTTCCTGAGAAATGCGATTATCGCCGCGATAATCCTGGGCAGCGCACCATAACCGCAGCACATCCGCACCAAATTTTTTGATAACATCCTCAGGCGCAACCACATTACCCACAGATTTGCTCATTTTGCGTCCCTGGCCGTCAAGCACAAAACCGTGAGTCAGCACACTTTTATAAGGCGCCACTCCTCGCGTACCAACGCTTTCCAAGAGCGAAGAATGGAACCAGCCGCGGTGTTGATCGCTTCCTTCCAAATACAGGTCGGCCGGAGAATGTAATTTCGGATTAGCTTCCAACACGGCGGCGTGAGAAACACCAGAATCAAACCAAACATCCAGGATATCATTTTCCTTCTCAAAGCTTGTGGCTCCGCACTTTGGACAGGCTGTCCCAAGCGGGATTAATTTTTTCGCGTCCCAATCGAACCAAACATCAGAGCTATGTTCCCGAAAGATAGCGGCGACATAGTCCATCAACGCGCCGTCGGCTAAATACTCGCCGCAATCCGCGCAGGAAAAGGCCGTAATCGGCACCCCCCAAGAACGCTGGCGCGAAACACACCAGTCGGGTCGATTTTCCACCATACCGTAAATACGCTCCCGACCCCATTTGGGAACCCATTGTACTTGGCTTATAGCTTCCAGGGCTTTGGTCCGCAAATTATTGCTTTTCATACTGATGAACCACTGTTCGGTGGCACGGAAAATGACCGGCTTTTTGCAGCGCCAGCAGTGGGGATAAGAATGATTTATGGATGAAGTATGTAATAACGCATCTACTTCCATCAGCTTGTCGATTACGCTCTGATTGGCGGAAAATACCGGCTGACCAGCGAAAAACTGTACGTTTTGGAGGTATTTGCCATGATTGTCCACCGGATTATAAATTTCCAGACCCTCTTTCAAAGCTAGCTCGTAGTCTTCCTGTCCATGGCCGGGAGCGGTATGAACGCAACCAGAACCAGCCTCAAGCGTCACATGCTCGCCCAACAAAACAATGGAATCCCGATCATAAAACGGATGTTTGCAACGCCTGCGCTCAAGCAGTTGCGCCGAAAAGGTCGCGAGCACATTACCAGCAAGTCCGGTTGTCTCTAAAAACGCCTCTTTGAGCCCCTCGGCCACGATTAACACCCCTTTTTCTGTTTCCAGGGCTACGTAATCGTATTCGGGATGCATGGCAATGGCCAGATTAGCCGGAATGGTCCAGGGAGTGGTGGTCCAGATCACTATGTAGACTTGTTTTCCTTTTAAAGCCGGAATGGCGTCCGACACGTCGTCTTGCAGCGGGAAACGAACGAAAATGGAAGACGAAGTATGATCAGCGTACTCCACTTCGGCTTCGGCCAAGGCCGTAACGCAAGAAGAACACCAATGTACCGGTTTGCGCCCGCGGAATAATCCGCCGTTATGAGCGAATTTCGCCAGCTCTGCGGCGGTCTGTCCCTCATATTCATATTTCATGGTCAGGTAAGGATCATCCCAATCGCCCTGGATTCCCAAGCGTTTGAACTCTTCGCGCTGGATGTACACAAATTTGGCGGCGTATTCTCGACAAAGCTTTCGCATTTCCAACTTGCTTATCTGGTGTTTTTTTGAACCAAGATTCTTTTCCACCTGAAGTTCGATGGGGAGACCATGGCAGTCCCAACCTGGAACGTAGGGCGCGTAAAAACCCTCCATACGCTTGACCTTGAGCACGATATCCTTAAGGATTTTATTGAGAGCGTGGCCGATATGGATGTGGCCGTTGGCATAAGGCGGGCCGTCGTGCAGAACAAATAGAGGCTTGCCTTTTCCTTCCCGTTCCATGGCGTCGTACAGATCAATTTTATCCCAGAAAACCAAAATTTCGGGTTCGCGCTGGGGAAGATTGGCTTTCATGGGAAAATCTGTCTGGGGAAGGTTGAGCGTATCCTTGTAGTCCATATAACAATCTCCTCGAAAGGTAATTCACTGTAAAACTGGGTTAAGCTACAGAGATATAGGCGAAATGTCAAGAAAAGCGGCGCTTTCGCGCCCTTGAACGGGCTTTCTTAAAAATACCTGCGACCGCAAAAAAGAGCTAACTCGATTATATTCACATCTGTTCATTAAAATAAAAACGCCTACGAGTAACTCATAAATTAGACTCGGACAGGATATATGAGATTTGGCTAACGATTCCAATTGCGGGGCTAAGGACAAAACAATGGCTAAAAATTGAGTAAATAGCCCGTTTAATTCTTGCATTTAGCAGTTCTCTTTGCTAGTTTTTAACACCCTTTATTTACATCCATTACAATAATAAAAAGGATTATCTGCGCAATGCTTAGAATAATATCTTATCTTGGAGGATTCTTTTCGAACGACTTGGCGATTGATTTGGGAACCGCTAACACGGTTGTTTATCTCAAAAACAAAGGAATTGTCGTACGCGAACCCTCAGTCGTAGCCGTACAAAAAATACCAAACGGACGCCAGATGGTGTTAAAGGTGGGGACGGAAGCTAAATTGATGTTGGGGCGAACCCCCGGCACAATTACCGCCATCCGCCCCATGAAAGACGGCGTTATTGCCGATTTTGACATAACAGAGGAAATGCTGCGCTATTTTATGCAGAAAGTGCACAATCGCAAAACCCTCGTGAGACCGCGCGTTGTTGTCTGCGTACCCTCTGGAATTACCCAGGTTGAACGGCGGGCCGTCAGGGAATCAGCCGAATCTGCCGGAGCTCGCGAAGTTTATCTAATTGAAGAACCGATGGCCGCCGCAATTGGCGCGGGTCTGCCCATCACCGAAGCTTCGGGCAACATGATCGTCGACATCGGAGGCGGAACTACCGAAGTGGCGGTTGTATCCCTTGCGGGTATTGTTTTTGCTCAATCAACCCGCATGGGCGGAGACAAAATGGACGAAGCAATCGTTCAGTTCATACGCAAAAAATATAACCTGCAAATTGGCGAACGTATGGCCGAATCAATCAAAGTAGAGATTGGCGAAGCTTACCCCAGCCCCGAACGTCGAACAAAAATAGTAAAAGGACGCGATTTGGTTTCCGGCGTTCCCAAAACAATTGAAGTTAATTCAGACGAGATCCGGGAAGCTTTGAAAGAATCTGTCAATGCCATATTGGATACGGTACGCATATGCCTTGAAAAAACTCCGCCAGAATTGGCCGCAGATATTGTTGACAAGGGAATTTTTCTGGCCGGGGGCGGAGCCCTATTGAGCAATCTGGATATGCTGTTGCGAGAAGTAACAAAGGTTCCTGTCTTGATTGCTGACAACCCACTGGATTGTGTGGCGCTTGGCTCTGGCAAAATGCTGGATGAGCTCGAAATGCTGCGCAAAGTCGCCATCAATTTATAAGCTGTTCGCCTTGCATTAAAATATAACTATTTCAGGAATATCCGCCGCTTTCCATATGGACGGCTTTTTCATAAATTGATGCCTTCTCCTTCCGTGGATATAATCGTTCCTATCTGGAACAATCCTGACAACGCCCGTCGTTGTCTAGGCGCTATTCTGACCAATTCGCCAGGCNCTCGTCTTATCATTGTGGACAATGCCAGTAATCGCCAGACTCAATTAGTTATGGAAGAATTCACTGAGACACTGGGCGAACGCTGTCTTTTTCTTTCCTCAGACAAAAGCGAAGAGTTTGTACGACTCATCAACAAAGCCCTTACCCACTCTAGGAGCGATTTTTCCGTCATTATCCGCCCTCATGTCGCCGTAACAAAAGACTGGCTTGGCCCGTTGATCAAGGCTGCTGACACAGGTATTGCCTCCCCGCACTTCAGCGGCCATCCTCCTTTTTCCGTTCCCCTTGTCCGCGGTTGTTCCATGACAGAAACCTTCGCATTATCATTTTCCACCCTTGCGATAAAAACTGATGCTCGTGCGCTGATCGGCGGCTTTGACGAACAATTGGACGGCGGTTTGTGGTGCCTGCGGGACTATATCTGCCGCGCGGGGAGCAAAGGATACCGCACCCGCATGGCGCCAACGTCAACGGTTGTATGCGCTCCCGAAGCGCTCATGGGTTCAAGCTCCCGGCGCAAAGAGTTGGACGACACAAGTCAATCTGTCTATTCAAAACGCTGGGGAGTCGCCCGGAATTATGGGGTCTATTTTGGTCGCAACGCAGTCGTAGACAGCTTAACGCATACCATGGAAACCTTTCTTGACGCCGCCCGCCGCGGGCATCGTTTCACATTATTTCTTCACCACAATCAAGTAAAACAATTTGCATATTATGGCTGGAACAAACTACATACTTCCATTGAAACTAAAACCCTTTCTCGTCTTGCGCCCAAGCGCGATTTGTTAAAGGTCTTGCAAAACCGGGAAATAATCGCGGTCCAAGGAACCCCGGACGCTGTTTTCGATGACAACGCGCCTGTTATTCCTTTCCGCAAGCTCGCCGGTGAAATCGGACAGGCATAACCAAAGTATACGGTTTACGCTGTCTGGATTCGGAGCGCTAATGATCACTGAAATAACGACTCAACTGCGACAACAGAGACTGTTACTGGAAGTCCTTGAACGCGACATGGTTTGCTCAATTGAGGAGATGGCCACTCTTCTGATAAATACATTCGCCCACGGCGGTAAGCTGCTTATCATGGGAAACGGCGGATCAGCGGCCGACGCTCAACATTTCGCGGCTGAAATTGTAGGGCGCTTCAAAATGGAAAGAAAAGCGTTGCCGGCGATTTCTCTCTCCGCTAACACCTCCATTCTGACCGCTGTCGGAAACGATTACGGCTTTGAAACTGTTTTCAGCAGACAAATTGAGGCTCTGGCCAACGACGGCGACGCTGTGATCGGTATTTCAACCAGCGGCAACTCCCCGAATATTCTAAGAGCCCTTGAAGTTGCTCGAAAGCGCAATTGCAAACTTATAGCCCTGACCGGAAAAGACGGGGGCATGATAAAAAATTTATGCGATTTATCTTTGGTAATCCCTTCTTCGGAAACCCCCCGTATTCAGGAATGCCATATTATCATCATCCATGTGGTTTGCGATTTGCTTGAAAAGGCATTGTTTTCGAGATGAGCATTTTTCTCTGTAAGCGCCGTAGCTGAGGATACGCATGAACCGAAAAAAACTGGAATCTTTCTTCGCAGCTTTACCCGAAATTCGTTGTCTTGTAATAGGCGACCTGATGCTGGACGAATATTTATGGGGTAAAGCGGAGCGGATTTCACCGGAAGCTCCGGTACAGATAGTGGATGTCACGCGCGAGGAACTACGTCTTGGAGGAGCCGGCAACGTTGCCAACAACCTCTCTGAATTAGGAGTTCAGGTTTCAATCTGTTCAGTCATAGGGGATGATGAAAACGGCGACGCCCTATTGGATATTTTCGACAACAAACGCATTGCAACCGACCCCATATTTCGAGATCCGGCTCGCCGCACGAGCCGAAAAACACGCGTCGTAGCCGCTCACCAACAAATCATCAGAATAGACCGTGAATCGCGCGCAGACCTGTCGTCAGACATGGAGCGCAGCGTATGCGCCTGGATAGAGACCAATATCTCAAAATATAATATTGTCCTGCTTTCAGATTATCTCAAGGGAGTATTAACTTCTGGAGTTCTTTCGACAACCCTAAACGGGGCGCGAAAAGCTCATATTCCTGTCTTGGTCGATCCAAAGGGTTCTGATTTCATCCGTTATAATGGCGCGACAATCCTTACTCCCAATAAAAAAGAAGCCGAGGCCGCTTCGGGAATAACCATTCATGATGCGGACTCGCTCGAACTGGCAGCCGCAAACATAATGAAGCAAGTCGGCCTGGAATATCTACTGATAACTCGCAGCGAAGAGGGAATGTCTTTCTTTTCACGCGAGGCCGGATCAGTGCACATACCCACCGTCGCGCGTGAAGTTTTCGATGTTTCCGGAGCCGGAGACACAGTAATCGCCGCTCTTGCGGCCGGTATGGCCGCTGGAGCCGATATGCTTGAAGCGGCCGAGCTGGCTAATGTTGCGGCGGGGATCGCCGTAAATAAACTGGGCACGTCAACGGTAACTCCGGCTGAACTCATTAACGCCGTGGCTCACGCCGCCAATGACCGCAATACAAAAATCAGTAGCTGCGACGCTATCGCCGTTTTGATAGATGCGGAAAAATCTCGCGGAAAAAAGATCGTTTTCACAAACGGCTGTTTCGACTTGCTCCATGCCGGACATGTAAAATATCTGCAAAAAGCGCGCTTGTTGGGAGACCTTCTTGTGTTGGGATTGAACAGCGACGCCTCGGTGCGACGCCTCAAAGGTGAAAAACGCCCGCTTATTGGCGAAGATGAACGCGCTCAAATTCTCTCCGCCCTTGATTGTGTCGATTATGTGGTCATCTTTGAAGAAGACACTCCTATTAAACTGATTTCCGCCGTGAAACCAGATATTCTGGCCAAAGGCGGAGATTACGCCCCCGACGCGGTCGTGGGTAAGGAGCTCGTGGAGTCGTATGGCGGAAAGCTCGAACTTGTCTCCTTTGTGGACGGCAAATCAACGACCAACATCATTGAAAAGGTGCTGGAACGTTATTCCTGATATGCTTGTCCTGATTTTATGCGGTTTATGAATTAAATCCGAAAAATCTCAAATACCGAATATCTAAATAGGAGCTGTCATGACGGACGAAATCCTCAACAACAGGGAACTATGGATTATGGGGCTTGACTCGAACACAAAACGGGCTGAGCAATTGCGATCCTATCTGACAGCATGCGGCTACAACAATAGACACGAGCTCCTCGAAAGCCTTGAAGAAAACCATCCGCTTGGCATCGTTTTGGATATATCACCATTTTCGGATGACGGGTGGGGTGTTTTACTTAAAATTAAAAATGATCCGCTTACGCGCAATATTCCTGTTCTGCCTGTTTTTATTGATGAAACTGGCAATGTGGGCGGGGTGTTTCCCGTGGCCGGTTTTTTCATCTTACCAATTGACGAAGACCATTTACTGGAACGACTCGCCGTTTACGGTTTGACTGAAGACGCGGAAACCTGGAATCTTCAAGCTCTGGTTGTATCCCGCTCCGGAGAAGAACAACTTTCAAAAACAGTTGAGTTAGTCGGATTTGAGGTGATTAAAGCCTACACCGGCAAAGAGAGCTTGGCGCTAACCTCTATTCGTCCGTATTACATGGTCTTTTCCTCTCTTGTTCTGCCAGACATGACCGTTTTTGAGTTATTGGAAAAATTTCATATTTATCCTTACAGCGGCAATACTCCCATTTTTGTACTACTTAAAAGCGAAATGAAAGAAGGAGAGAAAAAAGCTATGAGTAGGGCTATTGCCAACCTCGTTGACAAAAAACAACTTACCTGCGAGGAATTCAAGGGTTATCTGCGTCGTAAAAATTAATAAACTGAGGTGCCTTTTCGTTGAGGCTGTTCAAATCAGTCCGGAAACAATCTCTACTTTAGGCTGTTAGAAACTTATTAATCTTCTTGCTTCATCGCCGCCAATATCTCCTCTCCGTAAGCCCTTTTTTGCCAATCCCGCATTCCCATAATATTATTCAAATCTTCAAACGCGACGGGACCAACGGCGGCAATCCTCTCCAACAACCAGTTCGGGGCGATCACACCAAGGTCGAGCGCTAAACTCACGCTTTTTTCTTTTCGCCATGATTTGAGATCTTTCAAGCGTTTCTTCGTTTTTTCGCAGGGCTCTGCACGAACATTTCGTGGATAACTCGGACGTTTTGCTTCCGGAAGCTTCAAGCAGGACGTGACGAGCGACAAAATCCTGTCACCATGCCGCTTCATCTGCGCGGGAGATAATCCTTTAATTGCGGAAAGCTCATCATAATTTTCGGGTTTTTTCTCAGCAATTTCAGTAAGCGTCTCAACTGAAAAAACTTTGAATAGCGGACGGTCCAATTTGTTCGCCCAAAAATCCCGCAACTGCAGAAGCTCCTCAAGGATAGCAAGACTCCGTCCATCAAGCTTGCCAGCCCCCTTGCACGACAAAAACAGCGGGCCTTCTTTCTCAACTAGCCTTGTTGCGCAAACCAACGCGCATTCCTCTTCTAACCACCCCAGGCGTCCCTGACTTACCAAATTTTCCCGCAATTGATCATAGAGGCCTAAAAGATACGCAACATCAGCTGTCGCATAGGCCAACATTTCTGACGACAAAGGCCGTTTACTCCAGTCGGCTTTTTGATACTTTTTGTCCAACTCTACTCCAAATTGGATTTTCAAAAGCGGCGCAAGACCAAATTCCGCAGCGCCCAGAAAACGGGCGGCGATCATCGTATCAAAAAGATTAGTTATTTCGATTCCAAAATCACGGCGGAGCGAACGAATATCATAATCCGCGCCATGCATTACAATCAGTATGTCACTCTTTCCCAACAACTCAGTAAAAGCTGACAAATCTTTTAGCGCAAGGGGGTCTATCAGCCAGCTTCCAGCTCGACTGGCGATTTGAATCAAGCAAATCTTTTCCCTATAATGATGGAGCGAGTCCATTTCCAAATCCAGCGCTAGTTCCGTTTCATTTGCCAGAAACCGGGTCAGTTCAAAGAGTCGCGCCGCATCATCTATTAACTCCTGGGTATCAATAAAATCAGGCCGCAAAATCAATCTACAAACTCCCTCAGGATTTCATATCGCGTTGTCCGTTGCGCCGGACGAAAACCAGCACTTTTTATCAACGTCACCATCTCTTCCTGCGACATCCGGAAACGACAGCCGGCTGCCGCTACAACATTTTCTTCCAACATTGTTCCGCCTAAATCGTTGGCCCCAAAAAAAAGAGAGGCCTGGGCCAATTTATCGCCTTGGGTCACCCAGCTTGCCTGAATATTGGGGACGTTATCCAGAACAATCCGAGAAAGCGCCACTATTTTAAGATATTCCACGCCTGTCGCGGTTTCGCCGCCAAGTTTTGTGTTTCCGGGCTGATATGTCCACGGAATAAACGCCGTGAAGGTCCCGCCGTCATCTTGTAATTCTCTTATCCTGAAAAGATGCTCTATAATATCCTCTGGCTGTTCCGCGCCGCCGAACATCATTGTAGCCGTAGTCGGCATACCCAGAGCTGCGGCGTCAAGCATAACCCCTCGCCATTGTCGCCAACCAATTTTGCCCGGAGACACAACAGATCTAACATTATCAACCAGAATTTCCGCGCCTCCGCCCGGTAGAGAATCCAGCCCCGACGCCTTCAGGCGTCTAAGAGTTTCCCTCGGCGGCAACCCGGAAGATTTCGCAATGCATACTATCTCAGCGGGAGAAAATGAATGAATATGTAGCGATGGAAATTGATTCTTGATTTCTCGGCACAACTCTTCAAAAAAATCTATCTTCAGATCGGGATTAAGGCCGCCTTGCATGAGCAGCTGCGTACCGCCCAAAGATACGAGCTCCCGGATTTTGGGAAAAATCTCTTCCCGCGGCAATACGTATGCGTCGGGAGCTGTTGCTTCTCTATAAAACGCGCAAAACAAACATTTTGACTCGCAGATATTCGTATAATTCACATTGCGATCTACTACAAAAGTGACCGTATTTTCAGGATGAAGCTTGCGGCGTATTTCATTGGCAATCGAACCTAGCGTTAGCAGCTCGCCTTCCTTCAGCAGACGTAATCCTTCGCTCCGCTCCATTCGTTTTGCGGCGATAGCTTTTTTTGACGGAATAATTTTCATTTAAAAAACAGTTTTGCCCTGAAACGCGCGAAAATGACCATAGCGCAACTTTTCCCTTAAAAGCATAGCGACCCCTTACAATTTGTTATTCAACACCGATTTCAGAGACCTATTTTACGCGCCTCATGGTAACCAAGCTCCGCTTTCCAAAATCGAATGGTAAATTATAGCTTGAGGTTGTAATAATTTCCAATTCGAGCGATTTCAAAGCCTCGCGAGTTTTTTCTAATTCGGCGAATACGGCGGGACCCTTCATGGCGATAAGAAGTCCGCCATCTGACAGCAACGGGTAGGTGAGCCTCGCGAAATCAACAATATTGGTAAAAGCCCGCGAAGTTATTAGATTAAAGCGTTCTTGGTTGAACGCGTCGATATTTTCAATTCTTGTATGGCGCGCCTCAAAACCTTGGAGGTTTAACAAGCGCGCCATATGACGTTGAAAATGGATCTTCTTAGCGGTTGCGTCAACTGAGACGATGTGAATATGCGGTCTAATTATTTTAAGAGGAATTGCAGGAATTCCCGCTCCGGATCCGACGTCAAGCAGAGCACCCGCTTCTGTTATGAGAGAACCTAGACACAACGAATCGACAATATGCTTGACGGCGATTTCCTTGTCGGAATGTATAGCGGTCAAGTTGATTTTGCGGCTCCACTTTTTAAGCTCTTTTGCAAAAAGAACCAATGCGCTGATTTCTTTATCCGTAATTTTATGGCCCATAATAGAGACAGCATCTTCTATCGCGCTTCGAATCATTTTTTACGGCTTTTCGTGACGGCGCAATTTGAGCGCAATGGAGAGAGCGGATATTGCGGCGGGAGTCACTCCTGAAATACGCGAAGCCCGCCCAAGGGTGTCTGGTCTGATTTTTTCCAACTTTTCGCGAACCTCAGCCGTTAGGCCGTTAATAGCACCATAGTCAATTTCTGCGGGAATACGCGCCACTTCCACCTTATCGGCGCGCTTAATTTGTTCCAGCTGGCGTTCTATATATCCTCTATATTTTATCTGAATTTCGACCTGTTCCCGTATAATGTCTGGTGTTTCACGTGAAACATCGTCAAATTCGGCGAGATCGTTGAAAGAAACTTCCGGGCGAGTTAACAACTGATCATATGTAACGCCTTTTTGCAATTCGCGGATCCCTTTTGCGCTCATCCAGCGAAGCTCGCGTTCGTTCGCAGAAAAACGAGTTGAGGCAAGTCTTCGCCTTTCGGCGGCCACAAGATCCCATTTTTTAACAAAAAGATCATAATCATTGTCGTTAATCAGCCCAACCTCATGGCCCTTAGTCCTGAGACGTTCATCCGCATTATCCTCGCGAAGCAAGAGCCTGTACTCCGCCCTAGACGTGAACATCCTATACGGTTCTTCCGTTCCAAGCGTCACCAAGTCGTCAATCATAACGCCAATATAGGATTCGCTTCTTAATGGGATAAAAGGCTCTTTTCCTTTAACGCGAAGCGCGGCGTTAATCCCGGCTACAAGCCCTTGCGCAGCCGCCTCTTCATAACCGGAAGTGCCGTTGATTTGTCCAGCATGATACAAATTCGAAATGCATTTTGTTTCAAGGGAAGCGTGGAGCTGAATCGGATTAACATAATCATACTCGATTGCGTAAGCGGGGCGAGTTATCTCAACTTGTTCCAGTCCTGATATTGATCGATAAAATTTGATTTGAACATCAATGGGCAGGGATGTTGACATGCCGCTTGGATACATTTCCACCGTATCCAAGCCTTCCGGCTCTATAAAGGTCTGATGGCGGTCTTTTTCAGGAAAGCGCATGATTTTGTCTTCAATTGATGGGCAGTATCTCGGCCCAACGCCTTCAATAACTCCGGAATAAAGGGGAGATCGATCTAAATTCGATCGAATTATTTCATGACTTTGGGCGTTTGTATAGGCTATGTAACATGGTATTTGTGGCAAAAGGATTTTGGCTCCCGAAAAAGAAAACGGAACCGGCGGGTCATCGCCGTACTGAATCTCCAGCTTCGAGATATCTATGGTTCTTTTATCCAAACGCGCCGGAGTTCCTGTTTTTAGTCTGCCAATACTAAAACCCAAATCACGCAGCTGATCAGACAGTCCTATGGAAGGCAAATCTCCCGCGCGACCGCCCGGATAATTATTAAGCCCGATATGAATTAATCCGCGCATAAATGTCCCTGTCGTAAGCACAACCGTTTTTCCAACAAAGCAGAGCCCTGAGCGCGTTTTCACTCCTTTCAGACGGTTTGATTCAAAACAAAGCTTAGTCACTTCTCCCTGCTTGATATGCAGATTATCCTGAAGCTCAAGAATCCGCTTCATTCGAAGGCGGTAAAGCTGCTTATCTGCTTGGGCGCGCGACGCCCGAACCGCCGGGCCCTTTCGCATATTCAGAGTGCGAAACTGAATGCCGGTCGCATCGATATTTTTTGCCATCTCTCCGCCCAAAGCGTCAATTTCTTTAACAAGGTGGCCTTTGGCAAGACCGCCTATGGCCGGATTGCACGACATAAGCGCGATAGCGTCAAGGTTGATAGTTAGAAGTAGCGTTGCGCAGCCCATGCGGGCAGCCGCGAGCGCAGCTTCGCATCCGGCATGGCCGGCTCCGACAATGATGACGTCATATTCTGTATCGTAATTAGTCATGCGTTGTTATTTTTGCCCGTTTCACGTGAAACATTCTACTTCCCTATGCAGAAAGAAGAAAAGATGAGATCAAGGAGATCGTCGTTAGTAACTTGACCGGTTACGGCCCCGAAAAATCCCAAGGCGTCCCTGAGTTCTATCGCAAGCAACTCAAGCGTAAGCCCGGAATGCAGGCCTTCAACAAAGAGCCCCATAGAGCGGTCTGCGCTCAAAAGAGCGTCCCGATGGCGGGCCTTTGAAATAGCAATGAATTCGCGATTGTCAAGCGAGCACTGGTTCAAGAAATGATGTCTGATCATTTCTTTAAGCTGATCAACTCCACTTCCAGACAGAGCGGAAACCCTGATTTTTTCTAGCTTTTCTAGAGCGGCTGGTTCTTCCAAAAAGCATGGTATATCAGATTTATTGATAACCGCTATCACGGCGGAATCTCGTAACGCGTCAAGAATCCGCTGGTCCTCTTCGTCAAAAGGTCGAGAACCGTCCAGCGTAAATAGAATTATGTCTGCTTCGGAAATGAGATTCAGCGCGCGATTAACGCCCTCGCGTTCTATCACATCTTCTGTATTACATATTCCGGCAGTATCAAGAAGTCGTATGGCAAGTCCGCCGATATCAACAGTTTCTTCTATAACATCGCGGGTAGTGCCGGGAATCTGGGTTACGATGGCGCGATTTTCATTAAGCAGACAATTTAGAAGGCTTGATTTTCCGACATTCGGTTTACCAATAATCAAAACCGATACGCCTTCCCTAATTACGCGGCCCTCGTCAAAACCCGCGATCAATGTGGAAATCATCCCGCGGGCCTCGGAGACAAGAGACAGAATTAACGAAATATCCTCAGATCCAACATCATCCTCCGGAAAATCTATATAAGCTTCAATCATAGCGAGAGCGCGCAGCAGCAGATCGCGCGACTGGATAATACACGACGAGAGAGAACCTGAACGCTGGTTTTGCGCCAATTTCAGAGCCGTATCCGTTTTGGCGGAGATAATGTCCATGACAGCTTCGGCTTGAAGCAGATCAATGCGGCCATTAAGAAAGGCCCTTTTGGTAAATTCTCCAGGATCGGCCAGCCTAGCTCCGGCGCGCAGCGCGAGATCCAAGATTTTTTCAACTACTAGGCTGCCGCCATGACAATGGAGTTCGAAAACATCCTCTCTGGTGTATGAACGAGGCGATTGCATAAAAACGGCCATGGCTTCGTCAACAACTTCGTCGGACTGAAAATCAACAATAGAACCAAAATAAAAGCGGTGGCTTTGAAAGCCACCGCCGTGAACCGGTCTAAAAAGAGTTTTGCCGATAACGCTGGCACGCTCGCCGCTTATGCGAATAATCCCAATTCCGCCGTTGCCCGGGGGAGTGCTAATTGCCGCTATCGTATCTCGTATATACATGGAGCCATACCAAACTTTTGGTCAATAAAGATCAACGCTTATTGATATACATCTGCTGGCCAATAGTGAGCACATTATTTAACAACCAGTACAAAACCAGGCCTGACGGGAAATTAAGAAACATAAAAGTAAATACAATGGGCAAAATCAGCATCATTTTCGCCTGAACTGGATCCATGTTTGACGGAGTCATTTTTTGCTGGATAAACATGCTTGCGCCCATAAGCAGCGGTAGAGGTCCTATTACAAAAGGCAATCCGAGTAATTCGCCAAACAAATTGTCCGGACCCGACAAATCATTAATCCAGAGAAAGAACGGGGCATGCCGCAATTCAATGGAAAACATCAACGCTTTATATAAAGCAAAAAATACCGGGATCTGGATAAGCATCGGCAAACAACCGCCAAGGGGATTAACCTTGTGTTCGCGATAAAGCTCCATGACCGCTTTATTCAGCTCATTGCGATCATTTTTATGTTTCTCTTTTAGCGCCATCATCAATGGCTGGATCTTCTGCATCTCCTTCATGACTGATAGCTTTTATAGGTAAGCGGGAAGAAAATAACCTTTAAGATTACCGTAATGATGATAATTGCTACCCCGTAATTTCCCACATACTGATAGAAAAATTTCAATGAATAAAGCAATGGTTTGGCTATAACAGAAAACCAGCCCAAATCCAGCGATTGTTCAAGCGCGGAGCCCTGCGCCTTTAGGATGTCTATGTCCTTTGGGCCTACGAAAAGCCGGTTCGCAACTACGGCTGACTGCCCCGGGGGAAGGCTAAGTCTAGATGAGGAGATTATTGATTCAAGATAACCGGACTGGTTTTTTTTAAGCTCTACGGACGCAATACTGTTATTTTCAGCAAGGATTGCCGTCAGAAAGTATTTATTTGCGAAACCCGCCCACAAGATATTGTTGTTATACGTTTTGGGGGAATTGAGAATATCCTTTTGTTTATCATGTTTAAGATCATTATCGATGTAAAGATAGGACCCGCTTGCATCGTAACGGCTTTCGTCCGGCTTTAACTGAGCGGGATAGGAAATAACTTCCTGTAATGTTCCGGTAAAAGAGGCTATCCCGCTATTGATTACCTGTGTTTCCAGGCCTATTCCATAGGAGTCGCCCGTGAAGGAATATACTTTCCGGAAAGAGAGACCATTATCCGATATATAAGTAAAAACAAGCTGTTTTTTATCGGATCCCGCAAGGCTAACTGAATCCGTATCACTCAGGAAAAACGCGCCTTCGGGAAGATTAAATTCTGGAGCCCTGGTCTTAAAAGTCATAACCGCAGGATCGGACGTATCTCCAAGGGTAACCATACGAGCCGTCGGGGTATTTTGTTCGCGATATTCCTTTAGCGTCACACTCTTTAAGGCCGCGCCTTTTGAGGTAAATACCGCTGTGTACAAATCTGTATCTACCGTAACGTCCTTTTGTTTAGCGGCGTCCACGGCAGATGTTGGCTTTAGATCCGAAGTCGGCTGTACAGCGGGAACCGTAACAGCTGGAGTGGGCGTTGCCGTAGCTGTTTCGGACGGCACGGAAACATTTTTTGTCTCGGTCGGATTCAAAAAGGAAAAAACATAAATAACGGCTATGGATAACACTATTGCTAAAAGTGCGCGTTTTTCCATGAAAACTCCAGTTTTTGATCTTTATTACGGGACCGGATCATAACCACCGGGATGTAAAGGATGACATTTGGCAAGCCTTAAAACGGTTAGACCGACTCCCTTGGCAAGCCCATGACGCCGAATTGATTTTATGGAATATTCGGAACAGGAAGGATAAAATCGACACGCTTGGGGTAAGAAAGGCGAAACCAGTTTTTGATACAGAACTATTATGTGGATAACGCATCTTGCAAACATGAGGAAGAGCCAATGTGCCTAAAAGCTATTATTAGTTCACATTCCACGTCGCCATAATTCATGAATACCGAATCCCGGCGCGCTATAATGTTTATATCTACGGCGGGAAGCAATAGTTTGTTACGCCTAAACACTTCCCTTGCCAATCTTTTTAGCCTGTTACGAACAACCGCCGATCCGATCTTTTTGCTGATAGTGATTCCGAGGCGAGGACACGCTTGAGTATTTGGACGCCAGACAACAAGAAAACCCCTTACCGGGATTTTTGTCGTAGAATTACGCAACCTATTAAACTCACTACGTTTCCTTAATCTATACGTTTTCGGAAACGTGGCGCGAAAAACATCTGAGCGTTCCAATAGGCGCGTTATTTTACGGCAATTCGAACTGCAAGACTTTTGCGTCCCTTTGCCCGTCTGCGCTTAATAACAAGTCTCCCATTTTTTGTTGCCATCCTCACCAGAAAACCGTGCGTTCTCTTGCGAGAAATGTTGCTAGGCTGAAATGTTCTTTTCATATTTATTCACCCCTGGTAATATTTTTCAGGAATCGATTCTTTAATCACAACACAATATTTTTGTCAAGATGTATATCATTTTCGTAAATCTGGTTCGGATTTATTTACCCTTGAAAAAGTGGCTCTCCTCTGGTAACCTACTGCATCAAAAAACACCTATAAGACCGCATAGTTATGCTTAACGTATTGTTTTTATTACTTATTATTTTATCAACAGCTGTTGAAAATTGTGTTGATAATTTACTGTTTTTTTAGCCTATTTTATAAAAAACAGCTTATAACACAAGTCATTTTCTCAGAGTTCTTTTGTGTGGATAACTGATATTTTCGATTCAAATTTAGTATGAATTTTTTAGTGTGAAATCTTATGCGCGACGCCTGGCAACAAGCTTCAGAAAATCTCGAGAAAGTCTTATCCAAGCAAGATTTTAGCACCTGGATTAAGCCGATAACTTATTGTAATCACGACGATACTACAGTATGTCTTTCTGTTCCAACCGTTTTTTTTAAAGAATGGATTGAAGATCATTATAAGCAGATACTTATCAGCTCATTTGAGATCACCGCCGGGAAAAAATATGCCATTGATTTTGTTATAACTGAAAAAGAATCTGATGTTGCAATATTCAATACTGAAGATCTTATCGCAAAAAGCAATCAGGAAAACAATTTACTAAATAGTCAAATTGATTCCATTTTTACCTCTCTCAATCCGAAGTACACCTTTGAACTATTCGTTAGCGGAGCTGGAAATCAGTTCGCGCACGCGGCGGCGATGGCGGTGGCCGATAATCCCGCGACAAGTTATAATCCCCTTTTTATTTATGGCGGAGTAGGGCTTGGTAAAAGTCATCTTTTAAACGCAATCGGTCATGCTATACGTAGCGCGTCGCCAGATTTGAAACTATGTTACTGTTCCGCTGAAAAATTCATGTATGAAATGGTTAACTCGCTCCGTCAAAAAAAGATGGATCAATTTAAATCTAGATTCAGAAATTTGGATGTGTTCCTTGTGGACGATATTCAATTTATTTCTGGTAAACCCAGCACTCAAGAAGAGTTTTTTCATACGTTTAACGCTCTTTACGATATGCAAAAACAAATTGTTATAACTTCCGACAAGTTTCCCAGGGAAATTTCCGATCTTGAAGAACGACTCCGATCTAGATTCGAATGGGGCCTAATTGCGGATATCCAGCCGCCGGATCTAGAAACAAAAATAGCGATTCTCAAAAAGAAATCGGAAATAAACAAAATAAGGCTTCCGGAAGATGTGATCTATTTTCTTGCGTCAAGCGACACCCGCAATATCCGAGAGTTGGAGGGAATGCTCATAAGGCTTGGAGCTTACGGTAGTTTACAGGGCATACCAATAACTCTTGATATGGCTAAACACAATTTGAAAGATATTCTTGGAGATGGGCGCAAAGACGTTACTGTGGATTTGATCCAAAAAATTGTATCCGAATATTTCAACATAAAACCAACAGATCTTAAATCAAGTAAAAGATTGAAAAATTTTGTTCAGGCGCGACAAATCGCAATTTGGCTTTCCAGGGATATGACAAGTCTCTCATATCCGGATATTGGTTCAAAATTTGGCGGTAAAGATCATTCAACCGTAATATATGCCACCAAAAAAATAGACGCCGCGCTTAAAAATGATTCAAAACTATATAAAACTATTGAGGAATTAAAACAAAACATTCTCAAATAACGTACGGTTGTTGATATCCTGTTTAGATTATATAAATAATTCGTCATTGTTGATAATATGGTTTTTTTCAATAATTGATTAACAGACTTAGTATGTAAAAAATTGTTGCTTTTCTTTATGATAGAAGGTTATCACCAAAATTTTATTCCCTATCATAACAACAATCTTTTTTATTCTATATAAAAAGTAAAAGTCAGTAAGGAGACACATATGGAATTCAGAATCGATAAAGAAGTGTTTCTTAAATCACTTCAAAAAATACAAGGCATTGTAGAAAAACGAACCTCAATGCCAATTCTTTCCAACGTCCTACTTGAAGCTGTTGATTCAATGCTTTACGTAACGGCAACCGATCTTGAAGTGGGTATGAAAAGCATGTATCCGGCGGATATTCAGTCGCAAGGTAAAATAACAGTTAACGCAAAGAAGCTTTACGAAATAGTAAAAGAACTCCCGAACCAGCAGATTGTTTTTTTAGTAAAAGACAATGATTGGGTGGAAATTACGTGCGGTAAGGTTCACTTCAATATAGTTGGTCTTTCAGCCGACGAATTTCCATATTTTCCCGAAGTGAACGAGGGAAATCTTTTTGAAATTGATAGTTTTATTCTTCGAGAAATGATCGAAAAAACATCCTACGCTATCTGTAATGACGATACTAAATACAACCTGAGCGGACTCTTCACAAAACTGGAAATAACAGAAGAAAATAAGCAAGTTATCAAAATGGTAGCAACCGACGGACATCGTTTATCTATTACAAATTGTTTATTTAACGGCTCGGCTGAAAAAGAACTTGAAAAAGGGGTAATCCTTCCTAAAAAAGGAGTTTATGAGCTAAAAAAAATTACAGAAGAAAATACTGGGCCCCTGAAATTTGGCTTTATGGATAACAGCGCGGTGGTAAAACAGAGCGATTCTTATATGGTTATGCGTCTGATTGACGGAGAGTTTCCAGATTATACTCGGGTTATTCCGAAATCCAACGAACGCTCTGTTATTATCGGAAGGGATGAGTTGACCCGTTCAATACGCAGAATGGCAATTCTTTCCAGTGAAAAATTCAAAGGCGTTACGCTGGAAATATCGAATTCCAATATTAAAATATCATCCAGCAACCCGGAACTTGGCGACGCTATGGAAGAATTTGACGTTGAATACGATAACGAACCTTTGACCGTGAGATTTAATGCGCGCTATCTCTTAGATGTTCTTGCCGTAACTGATACGGATAAAATTGTTATGAAATTTAAGGACGAACTTGCTCCTTCCATTATTCACCCTGAGAACAGCGATAACTTTATTGCCGTTATCATGCCTATGAGATTGTAATAAAGGTAGATGCGCCTCGTCAGTTTGTCCATTGCCGGATTTAGGAACATAAAATTCATAAGGTTTTTGCCTGACGGACAATTTAATCTCATTCATGGATATAATGGCCAAGGTAAAACCAACCTCATTGAAGCGCTTTATCTCCTAGGGAATCCGCGCTCATTTCGCAATGCTCGCCTACCGGATTACATTAGCCACGGACAGCGAAAAACATTGGTTAAGGGTGAAATTGATACATTTGGCTCTCGTACGAGCGTAACATTAACTCTGGAAAACGCCGGCCGCATGGTGGAATTAGACGGAAAAGCGGTGCGAAAGGCATCAGATCTTTATGGAAAAATAAATACAGTTGTATTTTCCCCGGACGACACTAACATGGTAAAATCCGGACCGGAATCGCGTAGACGTTATTTGGATCGGGCCGCGTATACATGCGACGCCGGTTATCTGCAATCATGGCGTAGATATCATCGCATTTTGCAACATCGCAACCGATTGCTTAAATTGGACGATAAAACTGGTTTGGACAGCTGGACCGAACAACTGGCCGAGACAGGAGCTGATATTATCGCTCGTAGACAGCGATTTGTGGAAAAACTTGACGCAACGTTCCAGCGTTATTACCAGATTATTTCCGGTAATAAAGAAACGGCTGGAATCCATTACATACCGGAAGGTATTCGGTCAACGGAACATGGGCGGATACAGACCGAACTCATGGAGCAGTTGCATAGTCACAAACAAAATGACATCCGTTCCGGCTCCACTGGCGCGGGGCCGCACAGGGATGACCTGACGTTTCGCCTAAATGGTCAATTGCTCAAATTTTTTGGCTCCACCGGCCAGCAAAAGTCTTATGTGCTGGCCTTAAAAATGGCTGAGCTTGACAACGTCCAAAACACCTTCGGAAATCCTCCGCTATTGCTTTTGGATGACGTTGGTTCGGAACTGGACAGCGAAAGATACCATTATTTTTTAACTTTTTTATCGGAGATGGATATTCAGGTGTTTATGACGGCTACGGAACGTTCTCCGACGCTCTTGAAAGCCGCGGGACAACATTATGCCGTTTTTCGTATGGAATGCGGTAATCTGATGTTTGAAGGAAACGAATCGCATGATTGAAGAAAGCAGGGCAAAACATAACGAGGCTGAAGATTACGGTGCTGATAATATTAAAATATTGGAGGGATTGGCCGCTGTGCGCAAGCGGCCGGCTATGTATATCGGTTCCACTTCCGCCTCCGGATTGCATCATCTGGTATACGAAGTGGTTGATAATTCCATTGACGAAGCGCTCGCGGGATACTGCGACAGCATCGTTGTGACGATAAACGCCGACGGTTCAGTCACAGTTGTGGATAATGGTCGCGGTATTCCGACAGACATACATCCAACCGAAGGTAAATCGGCGGCGGAGGTCGTTCTGACCGTTCTGCACGCCGGCGGTAAATTCGACAATGATTCTTACAAGGTTTCCGGCGGTCTCCACGGCGTGGGCGTTTCAGTTGTAAATGCGCTATCCAAGTGGCTGGAGCTTGAAATCAGGCGCGACGGCAAGATTTTCCGACAGTCTTATCGCCGAGGCGATCCGGTTGGCCCGCTCGCCGAGGCTGGAGGAACCAAGAAGCGAGGCACGAAAATAACCTTCGCTCCGGACGAAGAAATTTTTGAAACCACGGAATTTTCTTTTGACATACTTTCCCAGCGTCTGCGCGAGCTGGCTTTTCTTAACGCGGGAGTGCGGATTACAATCAGCGATATGCGGGTTGACAACAAATCGCACGAGTTCCACTACGAAGGGGGAATCAACTCGTTCGTGGAATATCTGAACCGGAGCAAAGCAGCGTTACATCCCAAACCGATTTACTTCAGGGGTGAAAAAGGGGGAGTAGAAACCGAAGTATCCATGCAGTACAACGATTCCTTTGATGAGAAGATATTTTCATTCGCCAATAACATCAACACACATGAAGGCGGCACCCATCTGGTTGGTTTCAAGGCGGCTCTGACTCGTACGATGAACAGTTACGCGACCGCCAACAATCTCCTTAAAAAAGAAAAGGTTTCCATCTCCGGCGATGATTTGCGCGAAGGTCTGACCTGCGTTATCTCCGTTAAAATTCCGCAGCCTCAGTTCGAGGGACAAACTAAAACCAAACTGGGTAATTCAGAGGTCAAGGGCTACGTTGAATCCATGATGAACGAGAAGCTCGCCCAGTTTTTAGAGGAAAACCCGCAGGTAGCGAAACGAATATTGGAAAAATCCATCGAGGCGGCCCGGGCGCGAGAAGCGGCGCGTAAAGCTCGCGAAACGGTGAGACGCAAGGGCGCATTGGATTTGGGCGGATTACCGGGTAAACTGGCAGATTGCCAAGAAAAAAATCCGGAACAATGCGAATTGTACCTTGTTGAGGGCGACTCGGCGGGAGGTTCGGCCAAACAGGGCCGCGACCGTAAATTTCAGGCTATTTTGCCGCTCAAAGGCAAGATTCTCAACGTGGAAAAAGCCCGTTTCGACAAGATGATTTCGTCCCAGGAAATCCGCACTCTCATAACCGCTCTTGGTACTGGCGTCGGCAAGGATGATTTCGACATATCCAAACTGCGTTACGGTCGGATCATCGTAATGACAGACGCCGATGTGGACGGGTCGCACATCCTGACGCTGTTGCTTACCTTCTTCTATCGAAACATGAACGAACTGATCCAACGCGGCCATCTCTACATCGCCCAGCCGCCGCTTTACAAGGTTAAGCGCGGTAAAAAGGAAATGTATTTAAGAAATGAAGCGGCGTTGCAAAACTTCCTGCTGGAGGAGGGTGCCGATGAGCTTGTCCTGAAACTGGAAAAAGGAGATCGGATCTACCGCGGAAAACAAATCATTCCTATCATCCGGCAGTTCATAGATAATCGCGCTATTTTCGACAAAGTTGTCAAGAAAGGCATTTCGCCGGAGCTTCTGTCGATTATCGTACGCGCCGGCGTTCCGGCCGGTTTGGAAGAGTTGTCCCAGATGGAGCCATACCTGGAATTCATGAAAGATTTGGCTGAGAACGGGGAATTCCATATGGAAGAAGGCCGGATCACATTTTACATCGGAAATATCCGGGCCGTTATCGATAACCAGGTATTGGGAGTGTTCTCCACCCACGAGTATGGACTGCTGATGGAAAATCACCTTCGGGTCGTGCAGACCATGGCCGATGGTCGAGCTTTTGTCGAGCAGGAATCCGGCGGGAAGGTTTTGCTGGAGACCGCCAATCATGAAGAACTTCTGGCGTTTTTTATTGAACACGCCAAGAAAGGTCTTGCCATTCAGCGCTACAAAGGTCTTGGCGAAATGAACCCGGAACAGCTCTGGGAAACCACCATGAATCCAGAGAACCGGGTACTGTTGCAGGTCAAGATTGAAGACGACGTGGGATCGGACGAAATCTTCACTATTCTCATGGGCGA
>JGI994J12354_10000604_pt1 | contig 35812 bp, 54 predicted proteins | sample IntmicLarv3ML3BL_FD_12354 | JGI IMG/M metagenome (IMG submission 12354) | reverse complement strand
GTTAATATAAGTAAGTGCTTCACGGACGATTAGCTCAGCTGGGAGAGCGCCTGCCTTACAAGCAGGATGTCGGCGGTTCGATCCCGTCATCGTCCACCATTTAAAATCAAGGGCTCTGGCAGTTTTGCCGGAGCTTTTTTATTTTGCTTTTCCCCAATTATTTCCCCAATTATTTATCAGACTGATTTAAAAGGTTGTCGAGTTTATCGGCAGCCTCTTTTTTTGTTTCCTCTTTTATCCGGACATAGATATCAAGTGTGGTTTTGATTGAAGAGTGACCAAGTATGCTTTGAATCACTTTGCTATCTTCGCCCAGTTCAAAGAGCAGCGACGCGTAAGAATGCCGGAGTGCATGAACGTGAACGAGAGGAGCTCCGACTGCGTTTAGAAGGCGGTGCAATCCTTTGCGAACTGCATCGGGATGAATGGGATTGCCATCAATGGTAAAAACGAATCCACGGTTTTTATATAATGAACCGAGCTTTTTCTTTTGCTCTGCTTGATATTTTTTTTGACTTCTTAATATCGAGATTGCTTTTTGGGGAAGAGCAACCTCACGAATTGAAGTCTTATTCTTTGGCGTTGTGACAATCAATTCCTTATCGCCACGAATAATTGCTCTGCGTACACTCAAAGTCTTTTCTTTGAAGTTTATATCTTCCCACTTTAGACCGAGTCCTTCGCCCCGCCTAAGGCCTGTCAGAAGCAAAATTTGAGATAGGGTTGCAACTGGATCGCCGAAAGTATCATACTCGATAATTTTCTGCAAATCACTTTGACCAATCGTTTCAATCTTCTTTTTTTCGATTTTTGGAATGTTGACGTATTCCATTGGGTTTTTGCTTATTACTTCATCTTTTACAGCCAGTTTTAGTGCCGCATTCAATATGAGATAGATTCTCCGCACGGTGCTAGGAGATAGCTTTGTTTCTTTTATAGCGTGATTAATCAAGTTTTGGGCATCCGAACGGCTGAATTTTTCAAGTAATATATGTTCTGAATGTGGGTAAATATAGCTCTTCAAGCACCCTTTATAATTCAGGTAAGTTGATACTTTTTTTGTTGGTTTAATCTCGTTTTCTAACCACATCTCCAGCCATGTTTTTAAAGTCGTGGCAGATACTTTTTTAGGTGGGCCGAGAACATTTAATCGAGCGAATTTCTGGCGAATCTCTTTTTCTGTTTTTCCAGAAACGGCATAGCGAATCCCTTCAATCATGATTCGACCCTCAAGATATTCTTTGCCATTAACCAGTTTTTTACGTATAGTTCCTTCGCCATTGCCTTTTTTAGATCTTGCCACGAAGTCTACCTCCAAAGAAAAAGCCTGCTAATTGCAGGCTCAATTTATTAATCTTCCCACATTCCCATTTTGTTCTCCCTAGCTTCAGTCTGGTACTCTTTGAAGCGGTCTACATATTTCACATTGGGCGGTATCGTCATTAGCCTAGCATATCCATTAAGCAGCAAGCGGGCATTAAACATCTTCGCTCGGATTTCCTCATCTGTTCCGCTTTCCGGCATTTCCAACCAGACATAGGCGAGAAGTCGTCCATATCTATCACGCTGGCCAACATCAAACTCAATCCATACCATCTTGCGACCAAGAGTTTCTTTGGTGTATTCAGATGCTTCTGGCCCGAAAGGTTCTACTCCCTTTTGTGGGTGTTTGGTTTCGGGAGTGTCTACTCCGATGAGCCGGACACGTTCCTCTGTGCTATTTAAGTTGACATGGATTGTATCGCCATCAACAACTTTTAAAACTCTAACCTGAACAGCTTTGACGATTCCAGTAGCTTCTGCTGGCGGTGGTTGATGAAAAAGTGAAGATGAGGAAGAGGACGAGCCGAGAATAACAAATTTTATTACCGCAATGACTATGGCGGCACAAATTCCTGATGTCATTTTATTCCATTGTTTCATATTTACCTCCTAAACTGTAAAGAAAAAGCCCCTGCGGCGGGGCGGTGGGGCTGAAAAATAAGAAAATCAATTTAGAAGCTTCAAACTCTGTCTATATTCATCTGCGTAGGCAAGGTGCTTGAATTCAACTTCTTTATCATGATTTTCTTGAACGACTTTTTCGATTTCTTCTAATGAAACTTTGAAAAATTCTTTGCGTCGATTCATCTTGTTTAGGCTGAAATTTTCAAATTTATTGTGTAGCGCAGACTCCAATGTTGGCGCATCTTCTGAAAATATGAGAGCATGGACATCAAACTTAAACGGCACACTTGCACTACCCAATTCATTGACCCTATCCAAAGGTTCTAAGCGGCGGGTCATTCCGATTTTATAAACATCTTCTCCGAAAGCTCCGACATTAGAAATTACATAGACATAACCGGCTCTGGTGTTTTGTTCCCTATTCACAACATCTCGACGGTCTTTTTCCAAGGCTTCCAGTTTTTCCAATAACTCTTGAATTTTTTCTTCAAGGTTTATTTTCGTGTCGTCATCTGTCGCAGATTCAAGTTGTAATTTGGCTTTTTCGACAGCTTGTTGGAAATGGGTTTCTTCTTTAATAATTTTTTGCTTCATTGCTTCGATTTCTCTGATGGCGGCTTGTTCTTCGCGCAAACGAGCTCGTTGCTCTGCTAGTTCTTCTTTTTCCCGCTGCTTCCGCACGGCGTATTCATAAGAAAGGTTTAGTTCTTCTTTTTTAAACCTCAAATAATTCTCAGTCAATGATATCCCTAAAACTCGTCCATATTTATTAATCGCGTCAAAAGTTTTTTCAAGTCGCTGTCTTGCTGTGTCAACGTTGTTGAATTTCACGCGATCAATTAACTCGTCACATTCTAAGTTGAATGCACGAATTAAAAGTTTGGTGACATCCGAAACCATTTTTCGTCCTTCGCTAGCTTTGCCGTTTACAGTCCAAGTCGTTTTTTTAGCGGCTTCTGCGGCAGATTTTACGGCTTGCTTTTGTTGATCTCTGACATTTTTCAGTCGGTCTTTGAAGCTTTGTAAATCTAAGTAATCATATTGAGGTTCATATAATCCGAATTCTTGTAAAAGAATATTTTCATCCGTGATAATGATATCTTTCTTCTTTTGTTCAAGTTCCCAGTTTTTGTCAGTTAAATCTTTCTCAATAGCAGTAATTGCGAGTAGAAGGTTGTTTTTAGAGATATTTAGCTGTTGCACTTCGCTTGCAGCTTCTGCAATCAGCATATTACGCTCGGCATCTCTGTTGTTTTTCAGGCGACGTAGCTCATCGAATAAATCTGCCTTTTCTTTTTCAAGTTCTTTTTCAATCTCTGCTTTTTTTATATCAGCATTTTCGGTCAGTTGTTTGATTTCAGTCAGGATATTTTCTCTTTCGCTTTGTAGATCCGTATGAAAGAGTTTTTCTTTTAGTCCATTATTTTCATCCAATAATTTGCGATTTTTTTTAAACAAGAGGACTATCCCAATGACAGATGATATTCCAGCAGTAACTATCCCGCCAAGAACGAAAGCGATAACGGTGGAATCTCGGAAATACCACGGTGTTGGATTTGTTGCTATAGACTCAACATCATTCATTGTTGTTCCCCCCTAAAAATTTTTTCTTCTTTGCTCAACGACTTTTCCGAGAATTTCAACTGGTAGATTTTCGATTTCCGCAAGGCTATAAAATTGTGGAGAATAGACGACTGGGTTGTCCGCTTGTAGGACGATACCATCGTCTTTTTTTATGACTCTTTTTAAAGTGGCATCATCTCCGTTAACCAAAACTACTGCAATTTCTCCCGAATTCACATCTGATTGCTTTCTGACTATCACAATATCTTTGTCTTTAATATCCGGAAGCATCGAATCGCCAGACACCTGGAGGGCGAAAAGCTCGCCAGTCTTGGCTAATTTAGGCGATATTTCTTCATAGCCGATAATGTCAGTTATTGCTTCGATTGGAGTGCCGGCAACGATTTTACCCAATATTGCTATTTGAGTCCAATCGGCAGGGGAGCTTGGTTGGTCGTTCCCTAAAAGGTAGTCTAGCGAAACATTGAAGTAGTCGGCAAGCCGGATTTTTGTTTCATCATCTGGCGAGCCTTTGCCTTTTTCCCAAGATTGATAAGTTTGTTGGAGCATCTTAAAATCAGCAGCAATCTCACGTTGAGATAGTTTTCTTGCAGTTCTTAATTCTCTCAGCCTCGTTTGAAAACTTGCCATCATATCACCTCTTTATTGGATTGATTTTAACAAAGAAAGTTTGTCAGATAAATGGGGTAAAAATTTTGTCAAAACACATATTGACAACAAAATAAATTTGTAATACTATATAAATACAAAATAAATTTGTCGAAAGGTGGTGAGCAATATGTCTACTGTTCGTGAAAAAATTGTTAAACTTAGAGGCGAAAAATCTCAAGCAGATATGGCGAAGATTTATGAGACTAGCCAGCAGAACTGGTTCAATTGGGAAAACGGAGTAAGCCGCCCAAGAGATTACTCTTTGATGGAAAAAATAGCCAACGATGCTGGCGGTACTGTAAGTGAAATTTTTTTTGCCGCAACAGACAAAGAAAATTTGTCAGCAATCCTAACTTAACCAGTAAAACTTCCAGAGAAAGGAGATACAGAATGAGAAAACCGAGGCTTTTAAACGAATCAGACATGATAGTCAGTCCACAAGTTTTTTCAATGCGAAATAGTTCTGGTGCGAAAGATTATAGCAATCAAGGATGCATTGATAGTCTTCGTAAAGATCAGATTGCTCGAAATCATCATCATCCATTGTGGAACGGATTTTTCCCCATTTTTGTGGGTAGCGAGAATAACTGAGCAAAAGAGCATCGATTCCACGATATTGAATCATCAAATTTTGAAAAAGCTTTGGTTCTAGTGCGGTTAAAACGTATTTCGATGATTCCCATTGATTTGTATCGAAAACAAATTTGAGTTTTGGTGAACTTGCTGGTTTTTCAGGGTGGAAAAAGAACTCAAATGATTGTATGTGTAGCTGGATTTCAGGGAGTAATAGCATTATGTAATTCTGTAGTTTCCGTTGTTCTTTTCTGTGTTGATACCAAAAAGTTACACATAGAACAACCAAGCCGCCGATAACTCCTTGTACAGAGAAAAGGAGAATTTCTTTAATCATAAAAGCACCGTCCTTTCATAAGGATAGTATATCAAATCAACTAAAAAGGGGCTAAGTCATGACAAAACAACAGCTTGAAAGTCTGTTGAAAAACCTCGATGGTATCACACATTCAGAATGGAGTCGCATTAAGGCTGTGATTGATGTGAGGTTTTCAAGGATGGCAAGCAAGAATACTTTGAGTGTTGATTCTGAAGAATGCCTGCTCGATAGCTTAGAGGATGAGTTTGGTCTTTAGTAATCACAGTTTGGATGAAGAAAGGAGCAAGGGAGTGAGCGGAATTGTTTTTATAGGCAAGTGCGAAAGATGCGGTTATTTGAACAAGCTGTCCGACCGCATGAGCAAGGAAATTTTAGAAAAAGGCTCTGTCCCACGTTACTGCACGCAATGCGGTGCAGAAGTGGATTATCACAAAGAGAGTAATCAGAGCCACTAAGAAAGGAGTGGTAAGAAATGCAAATGCCGGAGAGCCTCGTTGTTAGCGGGGTCGAGTATGTGAGAAAAGATTGTATTCCTGAACCGGAAAGGGAGAAGGAAATCCCAACATCAACATTTAGTAAGGCATTAAGTCTGGCTGAAACGTCCGAATTGTGGAGAGTTGGGAGTACAACTCGAACTTCTCGGATTTTGCGAGAGCTAGACAAAATGGGGCATACAGCCGGATTCAGAATTGGAAAACCTTGGAGAGTTGATCCTGAAAAAGCGTGGGAAAAATTCCAAGATGGAACGGTGGAGCGAGTTATTGAATATCTCAGAGAAAAAGGCAGGTGGGCTTGAAGTGAAAATCAGCAAAAAGCAAAAGCAACTTTTCGGTATGGCAGTCGCTTTCTACTGCGGCTACATGCTTCACAGCACAATAACCGGATTTCAGCTATACCAAGCTGGGCTAATCGGGCAATAGGGGGCGAGACGATGTTGGCATCGGTGGTGGTTTTCTTGCTTGCTGTGGGGTTTTCAATCAGGGCGGTTCTGAAAGCCGAGAGCAGGAAGGGCAAGAAGCTAGAGAAGAAAGGGTCGTTTTACAGATTGAAGTAGAGGGGGAGGAAATGGAGCATCTTAATTATCTCATCGAAGGGAGGTGTTGAGAATGGATGTGTGCTACGGATTGCACTTAAAAACCAGTAGAAAAAATGCCAAATTGACCCAAGAGCGAGCAGCAGAAATGCTCCATGTTTCGGTAGATTCGATTCGAGATTATGAAAGAGGCATAAGAAATCCAAGCGAGGACTTCGTCCTAAAAGCTAAGTCGGTCTACAAAGACCAATCGCTAGGAACTAAGTACCTTCTGATGGTCAGCTTGGTAGGGCGAGAAGAGCTGAGTAATATTTGCCGCCAGGCCTCAATAGTAATCCCACAGTTTTTGGACTTAATAAATAGCATGGTTGCTCTGGCAGGATAGGAGGGTGTAATGGAGCAGACAATTATAAGAATTAACAGTTATAAAAAACGTAGAAAACCACAGCTTAATGTCGTGGAAGTTGAAGTTCTGGGAGATCCCGAAAGAGATCAGAACGAATTGCGTGTAGATGTGGTTAGAGGCATCTTGATTACACTGGAAGCCCTGAGTATTCCGGTGGAGACAATACCATATTTAAATTTTTTAATAAAAAAAAGAACCACCCTGCGGTAACAGGATGGCTCTCGGAGCTCAAAATGAGCGAAACAGAAACAAGCTCATTGTACCAGATGAGCAGAAAGAGGTCAAATTGTGAAATTTACAGTTGAATGGATGAATGATAAATTTTGTGTCGAAGTCGGTCACAAAATGGGATACGACAACGTATTGGCAGTTTCAAAAGCAATTATCGTGGCTCTGGAAGATGCCAAAAAAATAGAAACCAAATCAACTCCAAATAACTCTAAACCTACTCCAAAATGTGGCGTAACAGTCGTGAACCTCGGCGAGATTACCGATAATGAAACTTTGCAGATGATAATCGAGAATCTGCCGCCAGAGGTTTTTGAAGAGCTGATGAAAGGGGCGAAGGGATCGTGAATTTTGATTATGAGCTAGAGCGGAAATATTCCAACGACCCACGCAGTCCACACTACAAGGATGGATACACACCCAAAGTAACATTGCCACCTCATCTACGAGATGGCGATGCTCCTGCTTTTTCATCAAAGGCGAGAATGCCAATGGGTAATCCAGAAAATGCAGCAAAAAGGAGCAAAGCCAATGAACAGAAATGACTGGCTCGCTGCCCGAAAGAATGGAATCGGCGGCAGTGATGCTTCGGTAATTGCCGGAGTAAACCTTTATAAAGACCCGATAACACTTTATAAAGAAAAGCTGGGCTTGATTCCTGAACCGGATTTATCGGAGAAGCAAGCGGTTCAATTGGGAGTGAACATGGAGCCGCTGTTATTTCAAATGTTTGCTTTGGCCAATCCAGAATTCAAAGTGCTTCCAGGTGTTGAAATGGAGTGGTCAGAAAAATATCCTTTCATGTATGCCAACACTGACGGAATGCTGGTTGATGAGGATGGAAGAAAAGGGGTTTTGGAAATCAAGACTGCTACAGTTCACAACTTGAAGTCTTGGACAAAGCAGATACCGCAAGCCTATTACCTTCAAATTCTTCATTACCTGGCCGTAACAGAAGCGGATTTCGCTATTTTATATGCCTGGATTCGTCCGAGTTGGGGAGAATCAGACACCGCCGCATGGCTTCGGAAATTTGTAGTGGAGCGAGCCGGAAGAGAAGAAGAAATCGCTAACTTGGTTGAAATGGAGCGGAAGTTCTGGGAGAGCATTGAAAATCAGAAACCGCCTGCTTATAAAAAAATCGTTTAGGAGGAAAAACATGGAAAATCGAAACTTGCCGCAATTAGAAATATCAGTTGACCCTTCGGTGGTTGCAGATGCTTTGAAAAAATCTTTGAGCGAGTTCTGGAATCCAAAGCCGCTCCAAAATTATGTTGCGATGATTCGGGAAACGAACAAAAACCTAGTAGTCACTGAGGAAAATTTAAAAGAAATGACAGAGCTTTCGAGGGAGCTTGGCGGGAAAGCTACGAAAATTGACACAGTCCGGAAAGAGCTAAAAAAAGTAATGAAAGCACCCATTGATGAATTTGAGAGCCAAATTAAGACAGAAGTTGAAGGACTTCATTCGGTTAAAAAACCAATCGACACTCAAATTGCTGTTTTCGAGGATGCCCGAAGAAAAGAGGCAGCAGAAAAAGTTCAAGAGTGGATTGCAAAGATTGCAGAGCAATTTAATCTTCGCCCTGAATTTGCCGGTCAAATTGAAGTTGATGAGAAGTGGACGAATAAGACAGCCAAAAGAGCCGATGTAGAAGCCTTGATTCGTGGCAAAGCATTAACGCTTCAAGAGGCTCAAAAAGCAATGGATCGAGAAGTTGAACTCAAAGAAGAAAAGCGGCAAGCGGCTATAGAGTTTTGCAAAACTCAATCAGAAATCGCCGGGTTAATTACTCCAATTACGGCAGATGAGATTTTAAATATAGACGAAATCCCTCTTGTTGAGTTGGCCGGTCATATTACAAAGTTGGCGTTGAACAGGAAGCAGGCAGAAGAAAATGCGAGGAATGCAGTTTCTCCAACCGAGCCAGAGCCTGTTCCTTGCGAAAAAGCACCAGAGCCAGTATCCGAAATCAAAGAAGATGACGACTTATACCCTTGTGTTTTAAATCTGATGGCTTCAGCCGAGCAGATGAAAAAATTAAAAACATTCTTGGATTCTGAGAAAATTCAATACAAATTTAGGAGGAATGAACAATGACAACGGTTCAAAACAAATTGCAGCCAGGTAATAATGATGGACTAAAGGCAGTGACTAGCCTATTTAACAACGTGAATGTAAAGGCTCGGTTTGAACAGATGCTTGGGAAAAGAGCAGATCAATTTATTGCCTCTGTAATGAATTTGGCTCGAAATAACACAGACTTATCAGAGGCTGTTCCAATGACAATTTTAAATTCGGCAGCTACTGCGGCGGCTCTTGATTTGCCGATTGACCCGAACTTAGGATTTGCTTATGTGATTCCCTATAAAAACAAAGGTGTGACAGAAGCTCAATTTCAGATGGGGGCAAAAGGATACGTTCAATTAGCTCTACGCTCTGGCCAATACACCAGAATGACGGTTAATGAGGTCTACGAGGGCGAGATTACGAAATTCAATCGCTTTACCGGAGAAATGGAGTATGGCGAACGAACCGGCAATGAAGTTATCGGTTACCTTGCGTATTTTAAGCTCGTGAATGGTGGCGAACAATACCTTTACTGGACAAAAGAACAAGTTCTAAATCATGCCAAAAACTATAGTGCAGCTTACAAATCGAAATATGGACCAAGCGGGCCCTGGAAAGATAACTTCGATGAAATGGCAAAAAAGACAGTCCTCAAAACCCTGCTCCGGAAATATGGAATCCTCTCAATCGAGATGCAGCAGATGAGAAAAGCCATTGAAGTAGACCAAGCTGTCATTGGTGATGGTGAGCAAATGAGTTATCCAGATGGATTTGACCAGGGAAATGAAATGCCGACAATTGATATTTCGGCTTCAAAAGAACCAGAGCAAGAGCAATTAGAAGAGCCCAAAGAATTAAATCCAGCGGACGGTATTTTCGGAGAAGAAAACTAAGAAAAGAAAGGGTTGATTGAAAATGATGGAAGAGCGACAAGAGGTAGGAACTGTCGAGGAAGCCTCGGTAGATGAACTTGAGCAGGAATTCGCTGATGGCGATGAGCGATTCGAGGAAGCTGAGGGGCTTTTTGAAAAAGAAGATTTACCCGATCCGGAAGATATGTCCGAGGGTAGTTTTACGGAAGTTCCGGAGTATGTAACGGAGATTGTGAACGAGCTCAGAGAAAAGCACTATTGCCACTTAAACAAGGCGAAAATCTATGTTGTTTTCCGAGAAGCACGCTGGAAGGCCAAAGGGCGAACCGTACATGCTCAAACGAAAGTTATTTCTCCGGCGATTCGGCTCCGGCTTGGATATGACTTCCAAATGATTATCAACCGAGAAGAATTTGAAGCGGCTTCAGATCATAAAAAACGAGCAATCATTGACCAAGAGCTTTGCCGGTGTGACTACAAAGAAAATCAGACCACAGGCGAGATTACTTGGAAAATAAACACTCCTGATTTAGAGGGCTATGTTTCAAATGTCAAGCGTTATGGATTCTGGACGGATGAATTAAAAAATGCCAAGGGAGCTTTTCAGCAACCGGATTTATTTGAAGATAAGGACGAATAGGAGGAAAAAGCATGACGTTAAAGGGGTTATGCAGAGCCGGAAAAATGAATATCGTGAGGGTGCATTCCCCTTTAAAAGTCGTGGCGCAAGGCGGTAATTTGCCATGAATAAAAAACAAGGACTGGATTACTTCCCTTTTGATATTACGTTTTTCACAGACGATAAGATTCGCTTCATGTCGGCTTTATATGGCACGAAAGGCGAATCAATAACGGTTCGGCTACTTTGCAGGATTTACCGGGAAGGATACTTTCTCAAATGGGATGATGATGTAGCTCTTTTGTTCGCTGCCGATGTCGGAGATGGCTGCAAGCCTGCTTTTGTAAATGAGGTCATTGGCGAACTTGCCAAGCGAGGCTTCTTTGACCAAGAAAAGTATGAGAAATACTCGGTTCTGACCAGTAAAGGAATTCAGAAAAGATTCTTCGAAGCAGCCGGAAGAAGAAAAGCAGTTCTCTATGATCCAAATATCGTTTTAATCAATATGAAAGTGTTTACAAATGTAATAGAAGATGACGCATTTACACCTGAAAATGTAGACATTTTGAAAGAAGATGTTAGCAGTTTGAAACAAAGTAAAGGAAAGGAAAGGAAAGTAGAGGATAGTAAAGGAGAGTATATATTACCTAACGGTAATATTAGTGACCCACCTTCAATCAATTACCAAGATGTGGCTGACTTATATCACTCTCTTTGCCCTCGCCTTCCAAAGATTAAGAAAATCACTGAAGAGCGAAAGAAGCACATCAAGGCCAGATTGAACAACTCCGACTTAGACGAACTGAAAGAGGTATTTTCAAAGTTGGGAGCAAGTGACTTCTGTTGTGGCCAGAATAACCGTTCTTGGTCTGCGGATTTTGATTGGGTGCTAAAGCCGAATAATTGGGCAAAGGTGCTTGAAGGAAAATATGACAATAAGCCGGGTGGACTAAAAAATAATTTTGAGTCGAAAAAAGTGCCACGAGCTTTTGAGTCAATCAGGGAGGCTATGAATGAGTAAGGGTGAAGTAGGGGTTTTGTTGATGATGGCAGCGGCTGCTTTTCCGAGCGTGCAAGAGCGGGAGTTGGGAATGACGACCCGCCTCTGGGAACTTCTGCTTTCAGATTTGGATTTTGAGGTTGCGGAAAAGGCACTATTCAAAGTCCTTTCGACCAGTAAATTTTTTCCGACACCAGCAGAAATAAGAGCAGAATCAAAAAACTTTATCAGCAGGGCATCTGATGAACCACCGTCAGCTTATGAGGCATGGGATGAGGTTTTCGCCAGCGTGAGAGATGGTCATATTCTCAAAGAGTGGTCGCATGAATTTATAAAAATGGCAGTTCGCATGATTGGCTTTCGAACGATGTTGATGAGTGACCGGATTTCGGTGGAGCGAGCGCAATTTTTCAAGATATACGAAGATTTGCTTAATCAAAAAGTGAATGCGGATCTCAAAGAAAAAATCGAGGAATTAGTCCAGAAGCGGGATATGGAATTATTGGCAAAATCGGAAGCTAAAAAGATTAATCAGGGGGCTTAGCATGGCAGATAAGAAAGACTTATTTCGCCTCGTGATTGGCGGACCACTTCCTGGTATGAATGAAATTCTAAAGGCTTATGGTGTGAATCGTGGCACTGGAGCTGCTCTTAAAACCAAAACGGATGGAGATATTCAACGGTGCATCAGAAAGCAGCTCAAAGGGCTAAAAATTAAGTCTGCCGACTTTGGTTTTATCTGGTATGAAGAACACAAACAACGTGACCCGGATAATATCATTGTGGCTCACAAATTCATCATGGACGCACTCCGGAAAGAAGGAGTCCTTTTGAATGACGGTTGGAAGCAAATCAACTCGATTCGTGACAATTGGCGAGTTGATGCAGAACGACCGAGGGTCGAGGTGTTGATTCGTGTTATTGAGTATCAGGAAGAGCAAGGAGATTTATTTAATGCATCTTGAAGAAATCTTAGAAAAGCTTAAATCCGGGAAAAAACGAGGCACAAGAAATCGGCAATTTCTGGGCGATGATGTACTGTATTATTTCGCACCGGCGAGGATGTTTTATGTGGCGCAAAATCAAAACCGTTACCCGACTGCCTATGTGGTCGAGGATGAGGATTTTAAAGACTGGCCGAAAGATGGCTGGGAATGAAACGAGAGGGTGGGTTGTTCGTGGAAACAGAAAGGAGTTCGTGAGATGAAAAAGCAAGAATTTCGAGGCGACTTATTTTATTCAAGCGAGCGGGACTACTGGGAAACGCCGCCGGAGATTTTTAATCCTCTGAATGAGGAATTTGACTTTACCCTTGACCCATGCTGCGTGCCGGAAACTGCGAAGTGCGACCGGTACTACACAAAGAAAGAAGATGGACTGGCTCAAAACTGGGGGGGGCGAACGTGTTTTCATGAATCCGCCTTATGGTCGTGATGTGATTCGGTGGATGAAAAAGGCGTACGAGGCGATAGCGTTTTTAGAGAAGTCAACGAATCCGGGCGATCGGGTGTATCGAGAATGTGACAACCTACGAAATGCCCGAATGTTGTACAACGAAAACGGTCTTGTTGTATCAAAAATTGCTTACGAAGATACCGACCCTGACGAAATACAAGCACACGAAATCGAAGATTGGGATTTATACACAGAGGCGAACTACCTACCACCTGACAACTGGTACATAGTGCGTGCGTCCCGATTCAAAAAGGGCGAGATTGTGTTTCGTATTGACCACAAAAGATTATACTTTTACGAAAGTGAGAATTCAAAGGAATTAGGAAAGTGGTCGTTTATAAAAGAAGCCCAAGACCACGAACTGTTAAAACAGCATTGACAAGTAACCTCATCAGCGTTGCCGAGTACAACGAGAAGTATCTAGGGGGTGGCGAGGGATGAGTAAAGTTGAATCCTGCACACGTTGTGGCACTCGTTTTTATAACGGCGATGATGGTGCAGAATACGGGGTGTGTGAATATTGCTTTTTGAGGCTGGTCGGGCATTGCAATACTTGTGAGTGTAACCTATTTGAAGGCGACGACTATATAAATCCATCAAACGGCGACTACCGGTGTGAAAAGTGCATGGAAGCGAGGCGAATTGAATGAAAGCCTTAACAATCCACGAGCCATACGCAAGCCTAATCATCATGGGGATAAAGAAGCTCGAAACCCGAGGGCGCAAAACCAACGTACGAGGCTTGGTTGCAATCCACGCTGGTAAAAAGCCGATGGATGCAGATGGTAAGGCATTGGCCGAGAAATACGGAATTGAGCCACAATATGGCAAAGTGCTGGGGGTAGTGAATTTAGTTCAATGTTGGGAGTATGCAGGGGGAGAACTGTTTGCTGAGTGCAACTTTGATACAGATTTTTTGCATATGGATGTACCGGAATTAGAAGAAACTTTCGGATACTTTGATAACGACCGCTACGCTTGGGAAATGGAAGTAGTAGAAAAATTTGACGAACCTATCCCCGCAAAGGGTATGCAGGGTTGGTGGAATTGGGAGCGTGGAGCATGAAAATAAGATGTTTGTTTGGCTATCATCGAATGGGCAAGGTAGAAACTGTAAAGGAATTAGGTCAACCTTTGCAGTTCAAGCAAAGATGCCAGCATTGCAATTATGAAATCTGGATAAATGCGGGAGCGAGCTTTTTTGTGTCGCCAGGCCTTCGCTATGGTGCTTTGCTCAATTCGATAGTAAAGGAGCGTGAATTATGAGTAAGTGGTGTGAAGAATGCGAATAAAAATAATCCCCTGCCGCAGGTTCGCCAACAACTCATTACCAAAGCAACTACTCAAAATCGCTTCTGAGCTGTGGGAAGTGTTCAAGGCTTATCTGTCCGGCGACAAAGAGCATTTAAAAGAGGAATTGGCTGATGTGGTGGTAGCTTGCATAACGACCCTCAAATGCCAGTTAGGTGTCAGAGATAACGATATTAAAGCATTATTCAACAGGGTCACAGAGAAAAACAGGGCTAGGGGATACCATAATTAATCAAGGAGGCGGGAAGATGGATTGTAAAGAGGCTAGAACGCTTATCAGAAACTATGTTTTTTGGCGAGATGTTCGCATTCCAGCACTAAAAGCAGAAATCAGCAATCTTGGGCAGTCCATCACTGCCAACTATTCCGGTAGTGTCCGTTCGTCTGATGTGAGCGATCCGACTTCGAGCCTAGTAATGAAAAAAGAGCGGCTTGAAGAAGAGTTGAGGCAGCTTGAAACCTGTGTCCGAATTATTGAATGGGTCAGAGAGTTCCTCGGTGATGAATATGCAAGAGTGTTCGACTTACTAATCTACCAGGACAAATACACTTGGGTTGAAATGGTTGATAAGTCGGAGCTTACCGAGAAGGAATTCAGGCTCAGACGGATTAAGGTAATTAGGAAAATCGGAGAGGCTTTTGAGGGTCTCTCCTTTTATCGTTCTTCTGCATAGTGAAAAACAGGGCAAAGATAGGTCCTGAGTAGGGTCTGATTTACCCTAAATCCTGCCTTATACTAATATTGTGGCAGAGGTGGTCAGGTAAATCTTGACCACTGAAACCGAAATTGCCTACCTACCATGCGTAGGCAAGGTATCTGATTAAGACATCTGTTGAATTAGGTGTCTTTTTTTGTTGGGGAAAGGAAATCCGTTGTGAAAGTCGAAATACTCGTTAAAAGGAGAGTGGTTTCGTGATTGACCAGCAAGAAGGTTTATTGGAAGAAAGACTAGTTGCAGTTATAGATATTCTCGGATATACTCAAATGACGCAAGAGAGTAATTCCAGTATAGATATGCAGAGAAAAATTTTGTTAGCGCAAGAGCTTTTTAAAAGAGAAAGAGGCTTTTTAGACAAGTACAGAAATCTTGACAAGGAGATAAGCTCGGGATCTGATACGATTGTATTTTCTTATAGAAAAAGTAGGTCTGCATTGTTTTGTTTACTCATGGATATTATACATTTTCAATTCAGAATGCTAGCAGAGGGATTCCTTGTCCGTGGCGGGATATCAATGGGAAAGATGAAACACGATGATAGCGACAGCGTCTTTGTTGGACCGGGATATATTCAAGCAAGTTGTTTAGAAAAAAAGGCGGACTTTCCGCGCGTAATCATTGAAGAAGAGACTATTCGGCGCTTGTTTGAAGAATGGCCCAGTTTACATTCGCCTGAAGAAGAGATGAACTACATAAATCGTTTGATTGCTCAAGATGTGGATGATGGATATTTTTATGTGGATTTTTTAAGAGCTAATAGCGAATTCGATTTTTATGCAGCTTATTTGTTGTTTTTGGAGAGATCGAAGTATCTCATTGAGGAAAATTTAAATGATTATAAATTGATACGTAACCCAAGAGCAAAGTCGAAGTGGGAATGGTTTCGGCGTTATCATAATTGTGTCGTCATGGAAATAGCACCCAGAAACGAGGAAGTTTTTTACAAATGGTTATCAGCGGAAGATTAAAAACCAAGACCCTTCGGGGTCTTTTTTCATGCAGAAATTTAGGAGGGTGGTGGGATGGAAAGGAAGCTGACTGAAAAGCAACGTAAATGGATTGATTATTACATTGAGCTCGGAGATGCTACAAAAGCCGCTCGCAAAGCTGGGTATAGTGCAAAAACTGCCAATCGAATCGGAAGTGAAAACTTGTCAAAACTTGACTTTTTTATCAAGGAACGACTGGAAGCAAAACAGGATGACCGTATCGCTTCACAGGATGAGGTTTTAAGAACGATAACCGAAATTATGAGGAATAGCGAGGCGGCAGATAAAGACCGCCTAAAAGCGGCTGAATTGATGGCAAAACGTTATGGTGCTTTGGAATGTCTCGCAGATGGTAATGAAGGAGTGGTGATTGTCGAAGATGTCCCAAAAGATTAGTGTTGTTTCAACTATTGGCAGAGCTTTTTATAAACTATATTGGGCGGTTCGGGATGGTGTGGCAACTCACTACTGGCTCAAAGGTGGCAGGGGTAGCCTGAAATCATCCTTTATTAGCCTTGTGATTGTTTTGGGCGTGATGCGGGATAAAAATGCCAATGCAGTTATTTACAGGAAAGTAGATAAAACTCTCCGGACAAGTGTGTTAGAGCAAATTCAATGGGCGATTGAAATACTCGGAGTTGCTCATAAATGGGATATCCGGTTATCTCCGCTCAGCGCAATTTATCGCCCGACAGGTCAAAGGATCGTCTTTAAAGGTGCTGATAATCCGAGGAAATCGAAGTCAATCAAGTTTGCGAAAGGCTATCCAAGATTCATCTGGTATGAGGAAGTTGACGAATTCCTCGGCATGAAGGAGCTTCGGACTATAAACCAATCATTAATGCGGGGTGGCCCGATTTTCACGGTGTTCTATTCATACAATCCGCCACAATCAAGAAATAACTGGGTCAATTTTGAAGTCGAGAAGCAAGGAAAACGGGTTGATAGCATGGTTCACCACTCATCATATTTGGAAGCACCGCCAGAATGGCTGGGAGAGGCTTTTTTAATTGAGGCTAATCAGCTAAAGAAGGACGACCAAATGGCCTATGACCATGAGTATATGGGAGAAGTTACCGGAACAGGCTTAGAAATCTTTACGAAGGTCACGAAAAAGGAACTTACCGACAGTGATATTGCCGGATTTGATAATATTCGGAGAGGTCTTGACTGGGGATTTGCTACCGACCCATTAGCTTATATCACAATGCACTATGATAGCACTCGAAGGAAGCTCTACATTTTCAATGAGTTTTTTAAAGTCGGTGTAAGTGATATTGAAATTGCTGCTCATATTGAGAAGGAGAACCCTCTGAAGCAACTTATCACTGCTGATAATGCAGAGCCAAAAAGTATCAAGGCTCTGCAAGAGATGGGGGTCGTTATAAAAAAAGCTCGCAAAGGCCCTGATAGTGTCCGCTTCGGGATTAAGTGGCTTCAAGGCTTGCGGGAGATTGTTATTGATGAAAACAGATGCCCTCACACGGCAAGGGAGTTCGTTAATTATGAATACGAACTTGACCAGCTCGGCGAGCCAAAAGCGGGGTATCCTGACAAAAACAATCATACAATTGACGCTGTCCGTTACGCTTGCGAAAGCGAGATGAGGGATACAAAAGCCTATATTTCATAAGTAAGGAGTGATTTTATTTTGGCTAGTGCGCATCAACTAAATTTGATGAAAATGTACATGGATAACGAAATAAAAAGATTGAAGAATTATGCTGAAGCAGAGAAATATTATCGCAATCAGACAAACTGTTCGTTGCCGTCAAAGTATGAGGCAGAACTACAAAGGCGATATCCACGATTGCGGGCGAATTATTGCAGACCGGTAATTGACACTATGGCAGGGCGTTTGAAAGTGACGAATGTGCGGTGTGAGGATAAAAAGACTGCTGCTTATTTGCAAGATGTGTGGCGTAAAAACAAGATGGATAAATACAGCTTGAAGAACCTTAAACAAGCAATCAAGCTCGGCGATTCATTCATTTTGGTATGGCCGGATGATGAAAATAAGACAAGCAAGATTACTGTATTAGATCCGGCAACCTGTTTTCCCATGTATGCCGATGATGACGGTACTATGCTGTGGTTTAAGAGGCAGTGGGTCGGATTTGATAAAGATGGCAATCCTGCCGCTTTCAAATTCATTTATTATCCCGATCGTGTGGAACGATTTATTTATAAAGTGTCTGCTGTTCAGATTTTGGAGAAAACTTCACTTTCTCAGTTGGCTGTGGCGAATTGGGAAGACTATACCGAAGATGGACTTCCGGCAAGCTATAACCATTCCTGTGGAATCCCCTTTGTGCATTTTGCTAATCGAGCGGACGAATGCCCTTTTGGAGAATCGGAGTTACAAGATGTTTTCGGATTGCAAGACGCTCTAAATATTCAGCTTCACATACTCATGAACGTGGGAGAATTCAGTGGATTTATGCAAGGAGTAATCACAGGGGTAGTCAAGCAGGATTTTGAAACTGATGAGAATGGCGACCCAATTATCCGAATGACAGCGGGGGATTTTCTCACCATCTCCGATACTGAAGCTCGTGCTTATATGCTTCCCCAATCATCCCCGGATGGTGTAATTTCGGTTATTGATGAAACCATTGATGTTATAGCGGAAACGACATTAACACCTCGTAGTGCGCTAGAAGCCTCGGCAGGAAATGCCATCACTTCCGGTTATGCTTTGAGTAAAGCGGAGGCTCCTTTGATTAGAAAGTGCGAAGAAGGTCAAACAAATTTCGGGTGCAGCTATGAAGAAGTATTTTCGTTGGTTATTCAACAAGCGAGAATAATGGGCATAAGTGAAGTAGCAGAGATTGACGCTTACCCGGAATGGATGCCGCTCACAGATGAAAGCCCGACCGACAAGCTGACACGAGCTCAAGAAAACGCTATTTATGTGGAGCAAAAAGTAGTATCTCGCCAGTATGTACAGCGTGAACTCGGCTTGACGCAAGATGAAATAGACAAGATTCTTGATGAAATCAAGCAGGAAGATGAAGCGGCTATTGATAGGGCTATTGGCGGTATGATTCATGGCAGCGGGGAATTGGAAGATGAAGACTAGGCGAAACGATTCTGATGAGCACCGCCGGAAACTGAATGAATATCTATTGAGGCAGAATGCAAAGATGCAGAAGAAATTGCAGGATTTCATCGACAAGGCACTTTTTAGAGGCGATTCGATAAATGACATAGAGAAAGAAATAAAAAGGCTTTCTAGTGACATTCTGCGCTCGATAGACAATGCTATTTATTTCGCCGTAGTTCTCGCCTCTGGCTATATGAACGATATCGGGGATTCATATATCAAAAGTGCTGCTGCTGTTAGAGGGAAGGCGTACTCTAATGAACTTCACGAATCATGGAACAACAATGTGCAAGACAGCGTTCGTGCTTATGTGTGGGATAAAGAGTATCCGGATGGAAAAACCCTCAACGATAGAACTCAAAGGCTTGCGATTGTTGCTGCTTTGACGGTACTCAATGCATCTAATAATTCCAAATATGCTAATTTGCCGTTAAAGGAGCTTCAGGGGAAGATTGCTATTGATATGCAAAATGTGGGCAAAGCAATCTTTCGTGTGGTTTCCAATTCTTCAAGCAATGCCTACCATGCTACTACTGCTGAAATGGCTTCAAGAATGTCTTTTGTGGAAGGTGTGCGGATAAAGCGGGCGGTATATGGCAAAGGTTCTTCCGATTGCATGATATGTGAAGAACATGGCGGTTCGGTAGGTGGGGAGGGGAAAACCTACTTCAAAGATGAGTTTGGCGGTAGAAGCACAGACCTCTGGCTTATGGCGAATGCCCCTTCATATCATCCGCATTGCAATTGTGGAGTGACTTTTATGATGATGCCGATTTCGGAGTGGGTGTTTGGTGGCGTGAAATAAATCCGAAATCGCAGTATAATACTACTAAAGTATGTATTAGAGGTGATTTTGTGGATTGGAGTACGATTGTGGTTTCGGGAGTGACGGCTTTATTGGCTTCGGCTGCCGGTGCGTTTGTTGGCGGTAAAATTTCAGAAAGAGCGGCAATAAAAGGAGCAGAAAGAGCGGCGGAGATTGAGTTTTGTAATGAGAGAGCAAAGCGAATAAGAGAGTTTGCTTTTAAGTTTAACGGAAATTGCATGACAATAAATTGCGTTCTGTTGCAAGCCCAAAAAAACAGCAAATCCTCAATAGGCGAACTCATGACTCCGATTGATAAGTTTTATCCAGAGTTGAAAGAGATGATTTTCGAATTCAAAGAACTTTTCGATGAGAAAGAGCTGTCGTTTATATTTAAGACAATCAACATATCTCAGATTTTAAGTGCGAATTATAATACTATGGACGGCAACAAACTCATTGCTTTTATCGAAGATTATAACGATGAGCGTGATTTTAACTTGTCCAAAGAAATTCATGATGCTTCCGAATATAAAGAAGGCGGAGTAGCTTTTTCTATTATGAACAAAATCGGAATTCACATAGGAGAGTTGAACCACAAAATCGGAATAAAAATGTGATTTAAAACCACCCAATGGGTGGTTTTTTTATGTCCTGAGTTATTGACATTAAACTAACTCGAATTACGCAACTATGCGGAAAAATAGGAGGATGAGGAAAATGGATTTAAAAGAATTACTAGGCGAGCAATATGAGTCGATTATCGCCGCGACAAAAGAGAAAGGTGTGACACTGCTTGTAAATGACGATAAAAAACCTTCGTGGCTTCCGAAAGACCGCTATGATGAGGTTTTGAAAACCAAAGGAGAACTGGAAGTCAAGGTAGGGCAACAAGAAAAAGACTTGGCGGATTTGAAAAAAGTGGCTGGGTCAGCAGAGGAGTTGCAAAAGAAAATTGATGATTTGGAGCAATCAAACAAGGACTGGACTGCAAAATATCAGGATATGCAGTTGACCTCTGCTTTGCGCTTTGAGGCAATTAAGCAAAATGCGAACGATCCGGATGATTTATTAAAATTCTTTGACCGAGAAAAGGTCAAACTCGGCGATGATGGGAAGGTCGCAGGGCTTGATGAGCAAATTAAGGCACTGCAAGAGGCAAAGCCGTATCTCTTCAAGCCAGAAGATGGAACGCCGCCAGCACCGAAGCAACCGGGGAATCCACCAAAACTACCACCGAATCCAAATAAAAAACCTTCTGAGATGAGCTTCGCTGAGTATCAGGTGGCTTTCGAGGCAGGAAATATAAAATAAGGAGTGACTTAAACAATGGCAAAATTCGATTTAAAAACTTTTAATTCTGAGGCATTTGGTAAATATGTAGAAATTATCCCTCGTGAGAGGCAGAATGAACTTATCAAATCACGAGCATTGCGCTCGAATGAGCAAATCAAAACCGCATTCACAGGGCAAACAGGGGTAGTATATGCAACGATTCCAATGTATGGCCGCTTGGGTGGCGATCCTTTAAATTATGATGGGAAAACGGATATTACCGCACAAACAACAACAACTTTTGAACGTGGCGTAGTGGTTTATGGTCGTGCTCAAGCATGGACGGAAAAAGACTTCTCCGAAGATGTCACCGGCGGAGCTGATTTCTTGGGTAATGTGGCTCGCCAAATCGTAGAATATTGGGAAGATGTTGACCAAGATACCCTTTTGGCAATCTTAGAAGGTATTTTCGCAATGACTGGGGCAAATAATCTCAAATTCGTAAATGGTCATACTTACGACATTACCGGTGCAACAGATGTAGCTCGCCAAGTTGTGAATGCCACGACTCTAAATACAGCAATTCAGCAAGCGAGCGGCGACAAGAAAGGTAAATATTCTTTGTCTGTCATGCACTCGGCAGTCGCAACGAACCTCGAAAACTTGAATCTGCTGGAGTATCTCAAACACACCGATGCAAACGGAGTGCAACGTGACCTCGCTCTTGGCACTTGGAATGGCCGCTTGGTATTGATTGATGATGGAATGCCTACTGAAGATATTTATGTTCCTGAAACATCTTCGGGTGCAGGAGATGACTACACCTACACCAAATACACCACCTACGTTTTGGGAGACGGTGCTTTTGATGCTGTAGAAATTGGTGTAGAAACTCCTTTTGAAATGGCTCGTGACCCGAAAACCAATGGCGGGATGACAACCCTTTATAGCCGTCAGCGCAAAGTGCTTGCCCCTTATGGCATCAGCTTTACAAGAAAAAGCATGGCTTCTAATTCTCCGACTACAGATGAACTGAAAGATGGCGAGAACTGGACTTTGGTAAATGATGGAGCCGGTGGTTCGAAACAAAAATATATTGACCACAAATCGATTCCGATTGCTCGTATTTTCTCACGAGGATAAGAGAAGGAGGCTAATATATGGCTAGTTCGGTCAGTCTGATGAAAATAAAATGCAAAATACTTGCTGAATATTTTTCAGATGAAGAATTGCAGGAGCTTTTGGATTCGGCAGATAAAAAAGAGAGCATAGCCATATATTTGGCACTCGTTTCAGCTTATTCTGTTGCTATCGAATCAGAAACAATCAGCAAGGCTTCCCAATCATATGTAGCTGATTGGGAGAAGTTGCTCAATTATTGGAAAAAACAAGCACTCCAAGACGGTTACACGCCGCCGAGGGGTGCTTTTGTATTAAGGAGGGAAAGATGAGCAAAGTGAAAATTGTTCCGTCAATGAATTTGAAAGGGATTGGCAAAGTAGGTGTTGCGGTCGAAGTAGATGCAGAAGTGGCGGCGGATTTAGTAAAAAATCAAATGGCTACTTATGCAGAAGGGCAAAAAGCGCCCAAGTCAGCCGAGCCAGTACTGGAAGTCCAGAAAGATAAAAAATGAACATTGAAAGGTATTTGACAGATAATGCAATCTGGCTCAAAAGTACCGGAGAAAAGTACATTTCCGGGATGGGAAAATATGAAGAAATTCCGATAAAATGCCGATTTGAAAATGATAGAAAAATCGTTAGAAATCTAGCTGCAAAAGGAAATACAAATTCAAGTAGTGTGAGCGGCATTGTTGAGGTTGTGAGCGAGGCTCTTGTGATATGTATTGAGCCGATTGGGTTAAATGATTCGATTGTTTACGAAGGTAGGCAATGGCAAGTTCTCGCTGTTGGAATCGGCAAAAATGTCCGAGGGGATTTCAGTCATTGGGAGGTGCGGTTGTAATGTCTGTTAAAGTTGAGGGCTTCGATATTGCCAAAATCATGCAACCGATTAGAAGCAATCTTCAGACCGAATTAGAAGCCATTGCAGAAGATCTAATTAATTACAGTCAGAGTGAAGTTCCGGTTGATACAGGCGACCTTCGAAATGACTGTCAGGTGCTTTATCAGGCTTCGGGCAGCCAAACTGAAAGTATTGCAGTGGGCTATAAAGAAATGCCTTATGCTCACAAGCAGCATGAGGACTTCACTTTGAATCATCCCAACGGAGGCAAGGCGAAGTTTTTGGAAGACCCTTACACCGAGCACAAAGAAGACTTTGAAAAGAGGTTGAAGAAAGCAGCATTGGAGGCGTTAAAATGAATCTGGCTTTAGAGATAGTCAATAAAATAGTCCAGCTAGGACTTTTTCAAGAAGCAGGAAAAGACATTTTTTCTTCAATATTGCCGGACAAAGTGGGAAGCCACAACGGACGGTCTTGCAGTGTGTTCGAGTATTCGAGTATGCCTGTCAATTTGAGCCTTTCGATTATGCGAAGAAAGATTCAAATTGTTGTCCGGAGCGAATCTTTCGACACCGACCCTTACGAAGTCGCCAGAGTACACTCTTGGAAAGTTTTTAACGCTTTGTGCGATCCAGAAAAGAGAACCATCGTCCTGCAAAATGCAACTATCAATATCAAACCACTGCAAGGGCCACATTTTATGAGTCTTGACGGCAACGATCGAGCTAGATTCGTTTTCAATGTGGAAATTGTTTCAAATAGAGATTAGGAGGAATTGAAATGACTGCGGAAGTAAAAACATTTGCCTATGATGTAAATGCAGCTTATCTGGCTCCGTTAATCAAAGACACCGCTACCGAAATGGCTTACGGTGCAATGATTAAGATGGATGGAGTCCAAAGTGTTAAGTTTACCCCTACTTACACCGAAAAGGAGCTCAAAGGGGATGGTAGAGTCATTGATAATATGGCTAAACTAGCGAGCGTTGAGGTGTCTGCCGAACAGGCTCAGCTGAACTTAAAACAGGTTGCCGCCATGTTCGGTCACACGCTCGATTCGATAAGCGGTCTAATGGAAATCTTCGCTGAAGATATGCCTTTTCCATTTGGACTGTGGTTCATGACCAAATATACTGAGGTTCAAAAGGGCTTCATGCACACTCGGCTATTCAACATGAAGGCAACAAAATGGGAAACCACAGATGCTACCGATGAATACATGAAGGTCAACTTCACTGCCAAAGGCACAGGAACGAAGAATTTTGTTAAAATGGTTAACGGCGAGAAAGTCCATCCGGTAGGAGATAAAATCATTTTGCCTGGCCCGACTGCAATTGAAATTCCGGATGTATGGCCAGCTTATGGAGCATGGCCGCCGACACCGTAAAGAATTTAATAATTGAATAGAGAGGGGCGAGATTTCGCCTCTCTTTTTTTATTGAAAGGATTTGATTTTAATGGGAACTGTTCAAAACAAAATAAAACGAGCTAAAGCAACCAAAGCCAAAAAGCAAATCCCAAACACTAATGCGGCTTTATCCGCTTTTAGAGCAGAACCTTTTGTGCTTGAAATCGGCGGTGAAAAGTTTGACGCTTTTGTTGATATGAATGCCCTTGCTTGTTTGCAAGAGGAAGCACCAAAGCACGGAAAAACAATGAATGGGATTTTGATTGCGATGCAATCTCTTTTCAGAGATGAAAACGGCGAAATTATGATACGAGAATTATCACTTTTTATATGGTGCATAATTCAATATGGCTTTGACAGCCCTTCAGAGATGCCTTACCGAGAATTCACAAAAAAAGTCAATGTATTTGAAATCATTCACAACCATGCGGAAATGCTCCGAAAGGCAGTCGAAGGCGCAAGAGATGCCATTGGCAATGAAGAAGACATAAAAAACGGAGACGCCCCCAAGACTTCGAAGAAGAAAACGACCAAGAAGAAACAGACGGGGGCTTAGATTGGGCTTATTACTACTATGCTGCAACTGTCGCACTAAGAATGACCGAGGAGGAATTCTGGAAATGCACTCTTCGGAAATTAGGCTATTTATTAGATGCACACAATGCGGCTAATGCCTGCAATTCCGAAGATGATGAAGTCGAATCAAAAGAAAACATGAGTCCAAAAGAACGAGAAATTTCTAATATTAGAGCTATGGCAAATCTGCGGTTTTAGAGGGGGTGAAAATCATCGGAAAGGATATAGGAACACTAGTAGTTCGTTTTGAAGGCGACCTCGGCCCATTGATGGATGCTCTTGGAATGGCAAAAGATGTTGGCATTAAAGCAATGAACGATTTAGAGAAAAACATGGCAAGTAAAGCCACGCAAGGAGCTTCTAAAGCCGGCAACGCGGGTAAAAAAATGGGTTCTGATATTGCTAGCGGAGCAAATACGGCGACAAGTGCTTTGAATGGATTGCAAGCAATGTTCAAATCATTGTTAGCTCCAATAGCGGCATTTTTAACCGCTACAGCTTTGATTGGTGCGGCCAAATCTGCTTTTATCGACTACAATTCAGAAATGGAATTGACCGCAATTTCGTTTGAAACAATGCTCGGGTCAGCAGAAGCAGCAAAAGATTTGATGATTGACCTGAAGGACTTCGCCGCCAATACTCCTTTTGATTTCCCGGAACTGTCAGACGCATCAAGTAAGTTATTAGCGATGGGTTTTGCGGCAGAAGATATCATCCCTGTGATGACCTCGGTAGGAAATACTGCGGCAGCAACAGGGAAAGGGTCTGCTGGTATTGAGCAAATTACCAGGGCATTAGGGGATATTAAAACAAAAGGTACATTGGCGACCGAAGAAATGAAGCAGCTTGTCAATGCCAATATTCCGGCTTGGGATATGTTGGCGAAAAAAACAGGGCAAACTGTTGCGGAAGTTAAAGATCAAGTTAGCAAAGGTGCAATTTCGGCCGATGATGCAATTGCTGCAATCCTTGAAGGGATGGACGAAAAATTTGGCGGCTTGATGGATAAGCAGTCTGCTACTCTTACAGGTCGCCTCTCAAATATGGCTGATAACGTTGGTCAGATATTTGGCTCTTTAGGAGAAGGGATTTTTGAGAAAGTTTCTGGTGGAGTTGGCAAAGTCGGCGATTTTCTAGATAAATTCTCCGACAATATGAAAAGCGGCGGTCTTTCTCAGGCTTTAGAAGATTTGATTCCACCTGTATTGATGGATAAAATCTATAATTTGATGGGTGCTTTCGGCAACCTTTTTGATACTCTTGGGGTTGGATTTGACACCTTGATGGCGAATCCGTGGACGGAAATTATAGGCGATGCTTTGCTTTGGCTTGTTGGTCTTGTAATTGATGGCGCATCAAATCTTATCGATGCGATTACACTTATCTCAGGAGCGTTTTTTTCTGTTCAAGATGCTGTCGGAAACGCTCTTGCTGGGATGGCTGGTTTTGTCGAGAATCACTTTGGTTGGCTCATCAATAAAATCAAGTGGCTTGTGAATACCATCTCCCAAACCGTACCTTCGTGGATAAAAACACACGTTTTTGGAATTGATGAAGATTCCAGAAGTGCAGATGTACGAGGCTCGTTATCGGAGATAGGTAAGCAAGAAGCCAGTCAACAGAGATACAAAGGACTTGGAGCATCAGAAGAGGAACAAAAGGCAACTGGCGGAGGTGCAACAAAGAGTGGTGGCTCTGGCGGTAGTGGCAAATCTGCTTATGACCAAGCGAAAGAGGACTTCAAATATTTTGCTGATGTATCTGCTGGGGAAAAAATGACTGCACAAGAGCGGTTGGAAGCATTTCAGAAAATGGTAGACGGAAAGGCGAAAAGTGCCAAAGATTTGAAGGATTATGAAACAAATCTCCGTAAAATGCAAATGGAAGCTGAAAAAGAGGCTTTGGATATTGAAGCTGCTCAAATCACAAAAGAATACAATAGTCGTATGATTACTGCTGAAAAGAGGGCCGAAAGGGAAATTTCCTTGTTGGAAAAACGCATCGATAAGGAAAAAGAAGGGTCTTTGCAGCGGATCAAGCTTGAATCTGACTTAGCTGCAAAACAGGCGAATTTAGACGATTTGCGAATCCAACAAGCCGACAACACCAATAGGCGACTTCTCGAAATTGAACGTTCTCGGTCGTCTGTGGAAGAAGAATTGATTCGGCACAAGGTCGCAATGGGTCAAATGTCCGAGCAGGAAGCTCTAAGAGCTCGCCATGAGATTTCTCAGCAGTCTTATCAAATCGAACTGAATAGCATCAACCAAAAACTAGAATTAATGCGACAAGCCAATATGACCGAACTGGAAGAGTATCAGGATTTATTGGTCAAGAAACAGCTTTTGAGCGAGGGCATGGCGGTATCTGAAATAAAAACCATGAACCAACTTCAAGAAATGAATAGCAAGTGGGTTCTTGATTTAAAGGGGCGCATGGCTGATGCACTTGCCGATTTTGTAGATGGCTCGAAAGATTCTATCAAAAGTCTTGGCAAGGCTCTAAAAAAAGAGTTGATGAGCGATGCTTTTAAAATGCTATTAGGCGGCCAACCCAAGCAAGGCGGCATTTTATCCGGATTACTCGGAGGCGGTCAAAATGGCGGCGGTAAGAAAAACCAACAGGGTGGCGGCGGTCTGTTCGGAAATTTGCTAGGCGGTTTGTTAGGCGGTGGTGGAAAAGGTGGTCAAGGTGGGCAAGGGCAAGGCGGTGGCAATCCGTTTTCTGCATTGCTGGACTCTGCAAACCAACTTAATCCGGCATTGGCAGGAATGACCGGGGTTTTAGGGCAAAACAACGAACTTATGGGTACTGGCAATATGCTCATGGGGTTGAACAATGCGATTACTCAAATATTTGGCACAGCGACCAAACCGACAGAAATGGCAACCACTACAGCGGCAACGGCGGCTACCACAACATTGACAGCAGCGGCGATTGCGGCAGCAGTGGCTTTGCAAGCAATGAGTTTTGGCGGTGGCGGTGGCTTTGCTTTTGAAAGTGGCGGAGTTGTTCCATCAGCGATGGGCGGGATGATTACTGGTTCTTCCGGATACGGAGCGAGGAAAAACATTCCTTCAATTCTCCATCCAAAAGAAATGGTACTGCCAAAGCATATTTCTGAAATGATGATTGACTTGGCTGGTCGCCATCGTGATTCTGGCGGTTTTTCGGGGTCGGTTGATTCTGGATCTGTCTATGTGAATATGAGAGATGTGAAAATCGCCAACGATATGGATATCAATAGAGTGGCTAAAAAATTAGGTCAGCAAATTCAAAACAGGCGGAGAGGGGGCAAAATCTAATGGATGATTTGAGCATTTTGATTGTCGGCAAGAAAACAGGAAAAGAAATCCTGCTTCCGGAATGGGTCAGGCTTCATGAGCCTTCTGCCACTCTTCGAGCTGATTACGAAGATAGGTCGTCAACTCATGGGGCAGTAATGACTGGTGACGGCAAGTTGCAAGCCAGAGAAATCATCTTGCATGGGGCGACCGACTTATTTAAAACGACTGCTGAGCATGACGATTGGTTTAATCAATTGGAGCAAATTCTTTTATATGAAAAATGCCTTCTTATTATCGGCGAGCGGTATTTTTATAATGTTGATATGGCTTCTGACATTTCGCCAACTTTTGAAGATGGCTGGGGCAGAAAGAGCTCTGAATTTGAAATCACACTCATTGCGACAGATCCATTTAAATATGCAATGAGCGAATCTGTTATTGAGTTTGAATTGGGGTCAAGGTCTACGATTCCAGAAGAGCCAGACAAAGAGATTTTTATTTCGGGTGCAGATGTTTACCCAGTATATGAAATTACCGTTACCGGCAATTCGGCAGCGAATATGTTCTTCCGGAATTTGGATGACGATGACCGGACAATGATTTATAAAGACCCCCAAATGGGGAACGGCCGACAAGTTGTGATTAACTGCATGGATGGTACTGTGTCACGAACTCAGGACGGCCGAAAAGCTCTCAATTTTTTTGAGGGCATTTTTTTACGCCTGATTCCGGGCAGAAATCGCTTAGTCTATGTCGGCGATGAAATCCATGTGAAAGTGACTTGGCGGGATAGGTGGGCTTTCTGATGAGTAATTTGATGTACGGATTGAACATATACGGTCAAGATATTTATTCAGGGCCACCTCGTGCGGGTCATGGCGGCAGTGAAGATTACACGACCTATCCTTTAATGGACGACCCGATTAGCTCATCTTATATTGTGATTTACGACAAGCAAGGGAACAAGCTGGCTATCATCGGCGGAGTGATTGGCGATAACCCTCTTTCGAATTGGGAGTTTGTGAACACCCAAAACGGTTGCGCCGACTTTGAGTTGACTCTTTTGAAGCCGATTCTTGAAAATCATCCAGAAGGGCAAGTCGACCTGTCTTATTACCACCGAGTAGATTTCCATTTGTTCGGAGATTTTCAGCCGTGGTTTTCGGGTGTGATTTTGACTGTTCCGAGAAAAGGCGGCACCGATAAAGAAATGACTTATACAGGCTACGGCTATTTTCAATACCTGTCTTATTTGCTTGTAACAGATGAATTTAAAGAACAGGAGATTTCTTCAATCGCTCGGCAGCTCATGACAAGCATTGTAGAGCCGAACTGCCCTATTATATTTCGTGCCGATAAAATCCAAAACACGAATTACATTGCTACCCATTTAGGCTTTGAGTATGCGACTGTAAAAGAGGTTTTTGAGGATTTGACAGATATGGCTCAAAACTTCATTTTCGGTGTAGATGAATACCGAGAAGCCTTTGTTCGGCAAATAAATACTGACATCAATGAAAACTCTCGTTTTTGGGTGGGCTATCAAGTGGAAGAATTCTATCCGGAAGAGGACGAAAGCACCGTCTATAATCATATTTTCGTAAATGCCGGCACTCTTGATGAAGAGGGCAGCGGGATTATCTACGAAAATAAAGACCTGGAGAGTATTGGAAAATATGGCCTAAAGCAAACTGTTATAGATATGCCAGCCGGACTATCCGTTGAAGATGCTCAGAGGTTTGGAGACTATCAATTAAGTATATTGAAAAATCCGACAGTCCGAGCTGAGGTCAGCCGAATCAAGCCGAGTAAATACAAAATCAGGTCAGATGGATTAGCTAGAATTACCTCGTCAGACGGTACTCAAATGTTTTCGCTGCCGATTGTTGAGATTTGCTACACGATGGATTCGGCAGGGCTAAGTATGAGTATGCAACTAGGCGAGTGCTATCCGGATCAAGGTGTTGTCCTCACAAGACTGCTCCGAGATGCGAATAATGCTGACAGGGTCAGCCGAGCAAATATAAAACAAATTGCGACCTCCTAAGGGTCGTTTTTTAGTTAGGAGGTATAAAAATTGCATGACCGAAGAATTGATTCTTTCCAAAACACGCTTCAGCCAATGCCGATGATTGACTATAATGTGATTACAAAAAATTCGCCTTACAGGATAAGGCTTCGGGAAGTTCCGCAAGCTCCGGGGAGCAACCCAAGCACTATGCGGGTACGCTTCTTTACATTTCTTTTGACAGCGATTAACGCAACAACTACCACAATTCAGCTCGATTTCAAGGAATCTCAGCCATTTAAAATTGGCGATGTAATTCAAGTTGATGTAGAAAAGATGCTGATTACTGATATTTCGGGCGAATCTGTGATTGTGATAAGGGGTTATGATTCCACAATTGCGACTTCGCATACAGCCGAATCAGGAGCAAATCCCACATTGGCTTATGGTCACGATTTAGAAGAAGTGTCGTCATCTCCGCAACCAGGGCAATACTGGCCGGACTACGCTACAACTCCCCAAGACATAAAAGACTGGAACACCGGAAGCGTAATGTTTAATGCTTCAGATGCACTGAAGTTCATGGAAATATCTTATATGGGCACTGGCTGCCTCAATTCTGCCGAACGCTCAGGCAATGACCCATTACGGAACTACGGATATGACCCGGAAACGGATATAATTGCGGTTTTAAGCGGCACGGTTAATTTGCCGATTTATAACGAATGCCAGATTTTCTACGTTCGTGAAGGTGCAACTGCGAATCGTGCGGCTTTTCCAGGAATTGCTGTAAGAGCGACCGGTGCGGCTGTGGTGCGGGGGGCTATGAATGCTGACTATATTGTTGGCGTTGGCGTAAATGGTTATGGCGGCGGTGGTGGTGGTAATGGGTATGGCAATAGCGTCACTTACAGTTTGCTAAATGGTGTTCGGTTTGTAGGTCGAGCGACACCATCACTAGACCAACAGAATTTATTTTTAAACGATTCATGTTTGCCGTTGTTTTGGGGAAGCGGCGGTACTCCCGGTTCGGGCGGAAACACTAACGGCGCTGGAGGTGCTGGTGGCGGTGGCGTTTTAATATCTGCTCCGTACTGCGATTGTGAAGGTGTTTTTTACGCTCGAGGAGCAAATGGCGGGGGCACAAGTGGTCAAAATGGTTATGGTGGCGGCGGTGGTGCCGGTGGTGTAATTATTATTGTTGGCGAAACTGTAGTGAATACAGCTCAGTTTCAGGTAGGTGGCGGCAACGGAGGACAAGGCTCCACAAGCATCGGCAGCCCTCCAAGCGGTACTGCCGGCCCCGCAGGCTGGGTGCGAGTAATTGAATATGGGGGACGGAATTGATGAAGATTTACGAATTAATAAATGCCGATGGCTCACTCTATACTACTGTCGAAACAGATGACCCACAAAGAGAATTAGAGGTAACGCAAAAGTATAGCCCCAGTGTAGCGAGTTTTCGCGAGTACATTGAACCAGAGCCAGAAATAGTGGAAGAGAATATAGTAAAAGCGACTGAATGAATCAGTCGCTTTTTTAGTGGGAAGGGTGTGGGAGAGTGTGAATTATAACGAGGCAGTAGCTTTTCTGAGAAGCATACTAAAAGTCAATCCTGACATGATGTACTACGGCTCACTGCTTGGGGCTGGGGTCACTGTGGCAGTAGGTGGCTTTGATAAGGCTTTAAATATGCTTGTTGTACTGATTGTGGTGGATTATTTAACCGGATTGACAGCGGGCTTCAAAACAAAGTCTTTAAGCTCCAATGTTGGCTTTAAAGGGATAATCAAAAAATTAGTGATTTTTGCATTTGTGGCTTTCGCCAACACCCTAGATGGGGCAATGCAACTTAATCATTTGCTTAGGTCAATGGTTATATTTGGCTATGCCGCCAATGAAGGACTGAGCATTTTGGAAAACATTGAGCGCATGGGCTACGGCAATCACATACCGGAGTTTCTAAGGACTAAAATTAATCAACTCAAAAAAGATAAGGGGGTAGACGGATGAACAAGGTAAAAGAAATTCAATTCCAAAGGTCAAAACAGCGCATATTTGCGATGGATGGAAATTATAACGTGGTTGGAGTTTGGGAATGTCGGGATGATTTCGTTCCCGGATACAATGGCGCAGGAGACCCACGAGGGAGTATCCCGAATGGGAAATATGTAAATGTGTGGGCGGAAGTAACCAACGGCAAATATGGGGCGGCCTACGGTAATTTCTATATCACCTCAAACGATCCTCGCGGACGTGATATTCATGGTGGCGGAAGCGGACTTGCGAACTCTTATGCCGATTATCAAGGGTGGCTTCCTACTTTTGGTTGCTTGCGCATGCAAAACGCTGACGGGGTAGAGCTGTCTCGAATGATTATTGCTAGCGGCAACAAGGTCACGCTTACGGTTGTTGAGTGAGTGTCGCCTAAAGACTGTTGGATGAAAGCGATTGCTAGAGGAATTTGTGCAAGGAAAGTGAAGAAACTAGCTTTCTTACGTCAAGTGTTGTAATTTTAATATCGCCATACTCAAAAAGCACTTTTCAAATTATGTTATAATTATTTGGCAAGTATTTTTCGCAAGGGGGTTCTGGTAAATGAAAGTAGTAAATTTGTTTCGAAGAAATAAGCTAACCCTTGTTTCTTTGTTTGCGGGGGCTGGTGGTCTGGATATGGGTTTTGAAAGGAATGGATTTAAAACTGTATGGGCAAATGATATCGACAAAGATGCTTGTGCAACACACAGAGAGTGGTCTCAGGCAGAAGTCGTTTGTGGAGATATCACAAAAATTGATTTTGAGGGCATTCCTGAGTCTGATGTCATATCTGGAGGATTTCCTTGTCAGGGGTTTAGTTTAGCCGGACCTAGAAAAATCGATGATAAAAGAAATACTTTATATCGTTATTTTGTAAGGTTAGTTGAAAGTAAACAGCCCAAATGCTTCATTGCCGAGAATGTTAAAGGGATATTGACTCTTGGTGATGGCGAAATCCTTGAAGCGATTCTTGATGATTTTTCTGCAAAAGGCTATACCGTTTTTCCAAATTTAGTTAATGCTGCGGATTATGGTGTTCCTCAAGACCGCTGGCGGGTTATCTTAGTAGGATTTCATCGGGATCTAAATATTAACTCATATAAATTTCCGGAGCCTTTAAAAAGAAGGATTACTTTAGGGCGAGTACTACGAGAAATACCTGCCCCTGGCCCTGACGACGTTTGCCAGGGCGGATTTTCGTCTCGCTATATGAGCCGAAATAGAAAAAGAGGATGGGGTGATGCGTCTTATACTATCCCCGCAATGTCTAAACAAGTGGCTTTGCACCCAAGTTCGCCTGATATGATTAAAGTCGGAGAAGATGAGTGGGTTTTTGGTTCTGATGGTGAAACCAGAAGGTTATCGTGGCAAGAAGCAGCTGCGATTCAAACTTTTCCTCCAGATGTAGTTTTTCATGGAAATTTAACTAGTAAATATAAACAGATTGGGAACGCTGTCCCTGTAAAGTTGGCTGAAGTAGTGGCTAAAGATGTGAAAAAAATATTACTCAAGCATTCTTTGGAAAAAAGTTTTAAAGAGATGGGGTAAATAAAGTGGCTAAACAGGTTGTGATGGGAAAGTCTTTTGAGTATTCAATGTTGCTGTCTATTTATAATTCACTCCGGGACAATCAGGAGGTCGAAATTGTTGAAAGCTCATCGCTGCCAGTTGCTCAAGGGATGTATGAAGGGCTATCGACGGAAGAAAAAGAATGCATGGCTTCAGCAAGCAATGCGGCAACAAGAGTTCTTTTGTGCTTAGAGCCACAATTATTATATCGAGGAAATAATAGTCAATTACGATTATCATTGCAGGAAGATCGGGTCGGACAAGCTGGAGATGTTCGAGATGTATTAACTATCAGAATCTCAAATAGCTGGGAGATCGGAATTAGTTGTAAGCATAATCATTTTGCTGTGAAACACAGTCGCTTATCTGGCGTATTAGATTTCGGGGAAAGCTGGTTTAATACACCTTGTTCACAGAGTTATTTTGCTGAAATAGCTCCGCTTTTTTCAGAGTTACGCCAATTAAAGGAACAAGAAGTACTTTGGAAAGATATCAATAATAAAGCAGGGCGATTTTACATCCCGTTGTTAGAAGCGTTCATCAGGGAAATGAGGAGTCTTGATATCTTGTATCCTCGTGAGATCCCCGCTAAATTAGTAGAGTACTTAATCGGGCGAAAAGACTTTTATAAGGTAATTGCTGATGTAAAAAGAAGAGTGACTCAGATTACGGCTTTTAATATGCGAGGGTCTTTGAATTGCCATGCAGATGATAATCAACCACAGACAAGAGTTCAGCTATTGCATTTACCGACACGCTTCTTGGACATAGCCTTCAAAGAGAACTCAAATAATACGATTCAAATATATTGTGATGGTGGCTGGGCGTTCAACATGAGAATTCACAATGCTTCTTCTAAAGTAGAGCCTAGCCTGAAATTCGACATATCTCTTTTGAGCTATCCGCCTGCAATTTACAATCATCATGAATCGTGGGAGTGAAATTACTCTCCAAACTAAATATTTTCCTAACCACCCATAGTGGTGGTTTTTTTATGTCTAAATTTAGGAGTGAAAAAATGAATGAAAAAGAAAAACACTATTCTAAAATCCTTCTGCCTCTTGTTGGTGTCGCTATTCTTCTTGCCGGCTATCTCATTTGGCAGTCCGGCAACGTATCAAATAACGGAAGCCGAGTTGACGCAGTTAGAACAGAGCTTGATTCAGCAGGAGAACTACTTGGTGGAAGCATTGAGATTGCTAGACGAGCAGAACTTAGAATTGAGCGAATTGAGGGAACACTTAGAGATAGCCTTGAGCGAAGTACAAGAATCGAAAGCCGAAATACAGAGATTGAGGCAAGAGTTGGAGAAAGCCTTAGAATCAATAGAGAAAGCCAATCAATTATTCAGAGAGTACGAGAAAGAGGTCAAACGGACTCAGAGTAGGTTGACTGGGCAAAGAAATCTATACTTGTTTTTGGGGCTTGCGGCTGTCGGTTATGGGGCTGTTAAGTAAAAATTCCACTTTAAAAATTCTGCAAAAATGATATTATATTTCTCGGAGGGTGGTAATATGAAAATCGTAGCAGACCCAAGATTGAGTCACGCAGAGGTTGATTCGATAGTTAAGCAACAAGTGCAGGAAGAAGCCATAATCGGCAAAGAGATTGCAAAGATAGAGCTCAACCTTGAAGGTCATGAAATAGCCATCACGATTACTCACAAATCCCCGATTAAACGAGTTCGCCGGATTACTGGCTATCTCTCAAATATTGAAAGTTTCAACGATGCAAAGCAGGCAGAGTGCAGGGATAGAGTATCGCATGGTAGCTTGTAATCGAGATGTAACAATCGAATGACCATCAAATAAACTTTAAGCCGTCATCCTTCGGGGTGGCGGTTATTTTTTATGCCTGAAAAGAGGTAAAAATATTATAAAAAGTAATTGAAAAAAGACTTGCATTTATTATAGAAATTTGTTATACTTAAATCAGAAAGGAGGTGGAAAACAAAATGCCGAGAGAGGCAAGGGATTGGGTAGACTGGGCAGCGTTCTTGT
>JGI994J12354_10000603_pt1 | contig 35813 bp, 29 predicted proteins | sample IntmicLarv3ML3BL_FD_12354 | JGI IMG/M metagenome (IMG submission 12354) | reverse complement strand
CTATTTGCAATTTCTTCGCCGATGTTGCCTATGATAATTAGATTATCATAAGTTGCGCTAGCTAGCGATTCCATAGAGCCAAAAACATCGGCTAAATCTTTTGCAATTTTTTCGCCCACATTAAAAATTCCTAATCCGAAAATCACGCGCCACAAATCTTGCTCTTTGCTTTTTTCAATTGCAGACAAAACATTTTCTGAGCTTTTCTCACCAAAATTTTCAAGACTCAACAAATTTTCTTTTGTGATTTTGTAAATATCAGCTGGTGACTTTATAAGGTTTTTTTCAAAAAGTTTTTCAACTAATGATTCACCAAAACCTTCAATATCCATACAGTTTCGCGAAGCAAAATGCTCTATGCGCCTCTTCATTTGCTCAGTGCAATTTGCATTTGGGCAACGATAAACAGTTTCGTTTTCATCACGCACAAGAGGCGTATTGCACACAGGACAATTTTTTGGAAATTCAAAAGGCACACTATTTGCGCTACGCAAATTCTTATTTTCAACTTGAATAATTGCAGGAATAATTTCACCTGCTTTTTCAATCAAAACATCGTCGCCTACACGAATGTCTTTGCGAGAAATCTCGTCTGCATTATGCAGCGTTGCGCGCGACACTGTACTGCCAGACAAGAACACAGGCTCTAATTCTGCCACAGGAGTAATAGCCCCTGTTCTTCCGATTTGCAAAGTGATTGCGTTTAATTTTGTAATAGTACGCACAGCATCATACTTCCAAGCTATCGCCCAACGCGGAGCTTTTTCTGTCATGCCAGCGATTTCCCAAAGAGCAGTATCATTTAATTTTATAACTGCACCATCTGTATCAAATGGAAAATCTGAACGCAATTTATCAAGCTCTAAAATTTTTTCATAAACCGCGCCAACCCCAACAACAACTGAGTTCCAAGGCATTGCAGAAACTCCCCAATTTTCTAGCGACGCCTTTAAAAAACTTTGTTTTTTTAATGAAAAATTTTTCGATTCTCCTGAAAAATAAAATATAGATTCTAAATTTCTTTTGAGCAATTCTTTCTCATCTAAAAGCTTCATTGTTCCTGCGGCAAGATTGCGCGGATTCGCATAAGTCTTCTTTTTTGCAGGAACTTTTCTATTAGAGCCAGATTCAAAAAGTTCTTGTTGCTTTGAAATATGTTCTTCTTCTTTTACTTTTGAAATTCGCGCAAATTCTTCACGAGTCATATAGACTTCGCCACGCAATTCTATCAAAGCAGGAATGTTATCGCCTGACAATTTTTGCGGAATTCCTTTAATGATTTTTATATTACGAGTAATGTCTTCGCCTATCTTTCCATTACCGCGAGTAAGAGCACGAACGAGAATTCCATTCTCATAAACTATCGATATACCAGCGCCATCAATCTTAGGCTCTACCTGATATTCCAAATCTTTATCAGTATTTAATATCTTTTTTAATCGAGTATCAAATTTGCGAAGTTCGTCCAAAGAAAACGTATTATCCAAACTCAACATCGGACTTAAGTGTTCGACCTGTTTGAAAGATTTATCTAAGTCGCTCGATACTTTTTTGGTTATAGAATCTTTTGTAGCGAACTCAGGATATTGAGCTTCTAATTCTGCAAGTTGTTTTAATTTTAAATCGTATTCTAAGTCAGTAATTTCAGGAGCATTTTCTATTCTATATAAATAGTCGTAACGCTTGAGCTCTGCGCTTAGTTTTTCTATTTCGCTTTTTGCAGTCTCGCTTTTCATACTAAAATTCCATCTTTTAGAGCAAGAGATAAATCTGTACGCGCTGCAAAATCAGAATTATGTGTAATCAAAAGCAAAGCCACATTTTCATTCTTACATAAATCTAAAAACATATTCATAATTCCAAGACCAGTGCGCTCGTCAAGATTGCCAGTAGGCTCGTCTGCTAGGATAAGACTAGGTTTATTTATCAAAGCTCTCGCAATTGCCACCCTTTGTTTTTCCCCACCAGACAAAAGTTTTGGCAGATATTTTACTCTATCTTTTAGACCCACTTTTTCTAAGATTTCTAGGGCTCTTTTTTTAGCAGAAAGATTATATTTATTTGCTATACGACTTGCCAAAAGAACATTTTCTACAACATTCAATTCAGGAACTAAGCAATAACTTTGAAAAACAAAACCCATAAAAGAGGCTCTGGCGCTAGCCTGTTTTGAATTAGATAAATTATCTATTCTTTTTCCATTCCATAAAACTTCACCTGAATCTGGTTTTTCAAGAGCTGCTGCAATATTTAAGAATGTAGTTTTACCTGCGCCACTTTCGCCGCGCATACTCACGCTTACAGAAGAATTTATTTCTAAATTTATTCCACGCAAAACATCTATTGAGCCTGCACTTGGAGTCACAAAAGATTTTTTAACATCTAAAACTTTCAACACACTATTCATTTCTCATAGCCTCCGAAACCTTTAGGCGTGCCGCAAAGAAGGCAGGAATCAAACCTGCAAGCGTACACAAAATTATCGCGAATAAACAAGTAATAAGTCCATCGTTAAAATCATATTTAACAGGCAATCTTGTAAGATGATAAAATTCTATAAGAGTATTTTCATCTAACATAAAGCTCACAATTGCCTCTCTGAAATGCAAAATTAAGAAAGTCAGACCAAGCCCCATCAGCGCGCCACCGACGCCAATAATGAAGCCTTGCAGGCAATAGCAAAGAACAATTTGATAAGGCTTGCCACCCATCGCACAAATTAAACCTATCTCTTTTGTCTTTCTCAAAACAGAAGTATACAAAGAAATACAAATAGAAAAAGATGCGACCAAAATCACTAACATTATTATTAGCGACATCATAACTTTCTCCATATTTATCACGCGCAAAAATGCAGCATTACTTGTAAGCCAAGTGAAGACGCGCATTGGAGCAGGCAATTCAAGATTTAATTTTTTGGCAAAAGCCGTGCAATCTGCATTTTCCTCAAGTTTTAAAATTATGTTGTGAGCACCTGAATCTCCAAGATTGTAAAGTTCTCGCATTCTACGCAAAGATACTAATGCAATATTTGCATCGGTCTCGCTATAACCTGTTTGCAGATAGCCTACTATTTTAAATTGAATAGGCATAGGAAGCTCATCACGCTCGATTTTGTCTAACATTGCAGGCGAATAGACGCTAACATAATCGCCCACTGTTGCGCGCAGAGAATTTGCTAAGCGCACTCCCAAAATAATAGAATCATCATCTAAATCTTCCAAAGAAGCATTGAGTACAAAATTCTTTTCTACAATTGGCAGAGCCGTTGAATTCCTCAAAGTATCATAGCTACGAAGTATAGGGAAAACAGGAATGTTTTCATAAGTCATCATCACAGGACCTTGAACAACCACTTCGCTTTTTACAACCTGAGGCATTGCATTTAATTCAAGAAGCAAGTGAGCATCTTCTCTGAAAGGACGCCCGCCGTGATTGATAATTATATCGCCAGTAGTGTCTTTAAGCTTTACAGCAATTTCGTGGTGAAAGCCGTTCATCACGCTTTGAGTTCCGAACAAAGCCAAGACTCCGAGCGCGACCCCTAATATAGAAACTGCCGCAAAAAAAGAAACTCCTCTCCCCGTGGGGAAAAGTTGTTTTAGCGCTATGTAAATCCACCATTTCATTGATAATTAAATTCAATTAAATCCTCTGATAGTAGCAAGTTTAAACGATTATTTTTTTATTTTTGTTTTGCGAAAATATTAAAAACACACAAACATTGTAAAATATGAAAGAAAATGGCGTATTGGTTCTAGGTTCTATTGCCTACGATTGTATTGAAACTATCTATGCGAGCGAAGATTATATTCTTGGTGGCTCTGCTAGCTTTGCAAGCTTGGCGTGCTCTTACTTTGCGAAAGCAAAAATTCTCGGGATAGTCGGCAAAGATTTTAAAAATAACGATATTCAAAGACTCTTGAATCGTGGTATAGATATCGAAGGTCTTGAAGTTGATAAAAGCCAAGACACATTCTTCTGGCGCGGGAAATATCACGAAAATTTTAATAGACGCGACACTCTCGATGTTCGCCTCAATGTGTTTGCAAACTACACACCAAAATTGCCAGATAACTTGAAAAATTCAAAGATAGCTCTGCTCGGCAACATTCACCCCGCCTTGCAAATGCATACATTTAATCAGTTGAAAAATCCTGAATTCGTAGCGCTCGACTCAATGGATTTGTGGATTAACACAGCACATAAAGACTTGCTCGATATCATGAAGAAAGTCGATTTGCTAATCATTAATGATTCTGAAGCTGAACTATTGTCTGACGAAAAAAATATCTATAAAGCAGGCGAGAAAATTTTGGCAATGGGTCCAAAAAATTTGATAATTAAAAAAGGCGAACACGGCGCAATTCTTTTTCATAAAGACGGAATCTTTGTTGCATGCGCCCACCCTGTCGTTGACTTGCGCGACCCAACTGGCGCTGGCGATTCCTTCGCTGGCTCACTTGTAGGTTGCCTTGCAAAAGATAATTCTCTTAGTTTTGACAGCTTCAAAAAAGCAGTCATCTATGGCTCTGCAGTTGCATCGCTTACAGTGGAATCTTTCTCTTGCACAAAGCTTGAAGATTTAGGATTTGACGAAGTTCAAAAACGTTTTGAATATATCAAAAAAATCAGCTCTATATAAAAAGCAATGAAAGAAAAAAGCATAGAACAAATTGCATTGCGCGCAAGAAAAGCATCTCTTGAAATCGCGAATCTTAGCGCGAAAGCAAAGAACGATGTTCTAAAAAAAATTGCAGCTTTGCTTGAAGAAAATACAAAGAAAATTTTGGCAGAAAATAAAAAAGATTTGGCAAATGCAAAAGCAAATGGTCTAAATTCTGTGATGCAAGAGCGTCTTAGACTCGACGAAAAATATGTGAAAAAGATCGCAGATGGCGTACGTCAAGTTGCATCCCTGCCCGACCCTATTGGAAAAATTTTGCAAAAAGAAAAACGCCCAAATGGTCTTGAGATTGTTAAAGAAACTACATCTATCGGCGTCATTGCAATCATCTATGAAAGCCGTCCGAACGTTACTATAGACTGCGCTGTACTTTGTTTAAAAAGTGGCAACGCAACTATTTTGCGCGGCGGCAAAGAAGCGTTTTTAACTAATCAAATTTTAGGTAGCATAATTCAAAAAGCGCTCAAAGCTTGTAAAATTACTGCCGATGCCGTGCAAGTAATTCCTACTGTCGACCGCAAAGCTATCGAAGAACTTCTCAAACAAAACACTTTGATTAACTGCGTGATTCCTCGCGGTGGCGAAGCTCTTATACGCTACGTTACAGAAAATTCTTCTATCCCTGTAATCAAGCATTTTAAAGGAGTTTGCAATATTTTCGTTGACGAATTTGCTGATTTAAAAATGGCAAAAGCAATTACAGTCAATGCAAAATGTCAACGTCCATCGACTTGCAATGCCGCAGAAAATTTGCTCATCCACAAAAAAGTTTCTAACAAATTCCTGCCAGAAATTGCAAAGGAATTAGCAAAAAAAAATGTATCTTTCAGATGCGATAAAGAATCACTAAAAATTCTTTCGTCCAACAAAATCCCTGCCGAGCTCGCAACTGAAGAAGACTTTTATACTGAATATAACGACTATATTATCTCTGTAAAAATCGTAAACAATCTCAAAGATGCGATAGACTTTATCAACAAATATAGCTCTGCTCACTCCGAAGCAATCATCACAAAAAACAAAAGTAACGGCGCAGAATTCTTGAATTCTGTGGACTCATCTTGCGTTTACTTGAATGCTTCGACGCGCTTTACAGACGGCTATGAGTTTGGTCTCGGAGCCGAGATTGGCATTAGCACAGACAAGCTTCACGCACGCGGACCTATGGGCTTAGCAGAACTTTGTTCTTACAAATATAAAATCTACGGCAAGGGTCAGTGCCGCTCATAAGCAAGTAAAAAAATGTTAGCTAGTCAAAGACACAAAATCATTTTGAATATGCTCGCGATTGAACCAGACATTCGCACAACCGAATTGTCTAAACGTTTAAACGTAACTGACGAAACTATAAGACGCGATTTAGAATTTCTTGATTCAGAAAAAAAACTTATCCGCACTCACGGTGGAGCTATGCGTATAGAAAAACACGCAAATGAAGTTCCACTTAGTAAGCGTCTTTTGCTCAACGGCACAGAGAAAAGTCAAATCGCACAAAAAGCTCTTTCAATTATCAAAGAAGGCGAAGTTTTGCTAATAGATGCAAGCTCTACTTCTCTTGCTCTCGCTAGGATTTTGCCAAACATAAAGCTAACTGTAATTACAAATGGCTACGATATCGTCGCGGAATTAATGAGCAAAAACAATATCACAACTATTATGACAGGTGGCAAACTAGATAGCATCAGCCGTAGCTTCTGGGGCTTGATTGCTTGGCAAACTGTCAAGAGATTTGCAGTAGATAAATTTTTCTTCTCTTGCAATGGATTAGATTTCAAACGCGGAGCCAGCGAAGCAGCCGAACTACACGCAGAATTTAAAGAAAACGCAAAAGACTTTTGCACTCAAAATATCCTCCTTTGCGACTCAACCAAATTTGGAATCTGTAGTACATCTTTCTTCGCCCCCATCGATTCTATCAATACAATCATAACAGATTCCAAGGCATCTCCAGATATCCTCAAAAAACTTCGCGCCTCCCATATCGAAATAATATAAAAAAAAGAATTTATATTTTAAAAAGGACATTTTATTAATAAGAATTCTTATTAATAAAATGTCCTTTTTGTTTATAATTATTTCTCTCTAGTTTATTGCAAAGCTCTTTTTGTAGGGCTTTGCCCTACAACCCGCAAAAGGCTTTGCCGTTTGAATCCAACAAGGCGCTGCCTTGTAACCGCGAAGGCATTCTGCCTTTCAAAACCTGAGCAAAGGCTAGCTCCGCCTTTGCAAACCGAGGCAAGTGCGACTTACAGCGAAGAGTAGTCATAATTTGCAATGATGTTCACACGCATTGCTCCGCAATCGCTCTATGCGTTAGATTTGAAAGAAAAATTAAAAATGAAGAATTATTTATACAATAGCTTTTATTCTTTCTCCAGCGACAGTCTGACGACAAGTTAAGCCCTGTATATCGTATTCCTCACCAAGCGTTGAAGCGTTGTGAAATAAGTCCACGTTCAGATATTCTCTTGTCGTCAGACTGTCGCTGGAGAGAAACAGAAGATAATCTCTATTATTGCAAGAGAATGAAACATCTATCCTTAAACTAGAATCAAAGAGCGAAGCACGCCTCTTTAGAAACTAAAAAAATTTTTGATGCGCACTTGAATCGGGGATTATTATATTTTCGACTAGAAAATATAATTCCGATTCAAGTGAAGAGACCATCGTATTGCGAACAACTGCAAGTACTGCGCTTGCAGTCTCACCATAATGGATGCAAGCCCCGCTTGCCTCGATTGCAAACTGAGTAAGTTTGCCGAAGTTTGAAAGGGCGAGAAGCCCTTTCCTCTGGGGATTTAAGATTACTTTTGGGTGAGTTTGGATATTATTTTTTGGCGGAGGGATTTTCTGGTGGTTTTGTTGGGGATAAAAAAAGTTAGGAGCTTGGCAATAAAGTTTGCAAGCTTGAGGGAAAATGGGTTTGCAGACTTCCAGTTATTGCTTTTGTCTAGTTGCACAGAAAGGAAGCATTTCGGGTTGTTGACTTTTTTTAGCAACTCAGAAGATGTTATGAGAATAGAAAGCTTTTTATATTTCTTGCTTTTGAATTCCAAAATTTTCAGAGGACATTCACATATTCCATAACTTGATTTTATCTCAATGTCATCTATCTGGAATTCGTGATATAAAATTAAATAAAACATATAAATATAGTAATCAAAATCGTCAAATTTTAGATTTTTAATATTTTTGTCATAGTCTATTTTATTCCAAAAATCATCAAGAGTATCACAACTGTAGATGCAGGGCTGATTAAACCACAAATAAAGCGGATTGTTTAGTTTTTCAAAATCCTTATGCTCTACAAAAAAAGCTCTACAAGAATTTTTAATGCCTTCGGTTCTTTCTTTTGTTCCTAAAAAAATTTCATTTCCAATCAAAATTTTAGAAGAAAAATATTCTTCACAAATATCAAACAAGTTTACATTTTTCAGGAGTCGACTTTCGGAATCTAAAACTATTACGTAAGAGTATTTATCTTGAATCTGACGTAATCCATAAAATTTTTTGATGTTTATGATACCCTTATTTTCAAAAACGCGTAACTCTTCAGACAATACAATAGAGTGCTTATATCCACCAAAAGCAATGCGTTCTTCTTCATTAGTAAACACAAACCAAACATCTGCTTGCGCATCCAACTTTTGCGAATAAAAAGATTTCAAAAACTCTTTTGCAAACTGAAAATGTGGTGGATAAGTAGGTACTAAAAATGCAACTTTTGAAGACATATTTTTTATGCGAGATTATATGAAAAGCTTTGCTGCAAGATTAGCAGAACCTATTCTTATACCTTTGCGCTTTTTTGAAGATGGAATAAAGTATGATAAAGCTCTAGCACTAACAAGTAGAGTTTTCGCTAAACAAACCTTTGGTAAACTCAGTCGTGGAGGAGTAAAAGCTGGTACATAATCTTTATCTATATACTTTCTGCAAAGAAAAACCCAATCATTGAACATATAAAGATGCCTTTGCAGAGGTAAGTTAAAATGAAAAAGACTCTCTTTTATCGCAACAATTGAAAACTCGAAAAACGAAGCAACTATAATATTATTTGCAAAAGTTTTTTCCGTAAAAATCCTCATATCCTCACTATAATCAGTATAGTCAACAAGATCTATAGATATATTGTTTTTCTCAAGAAATTTAATCCATAGATGTTGTTCAGGATGAAATTTATTAGATCCTTTTACTCGATAATTATTTTTTGGAGAATTATTTTTCAACCAAGTATCTTCTTCTTCCGTTACTAGAGGAATGTCGAACAAAGACAAAATATCTTCTGATAATCCGAAAAAGTAAAAATCGCCGATGTGAAATAATCTGCCTCTTCTTGACTTCCAAGCGTAAGCAACTAGAGGTTTTTTAAATAAGCGTAACTCTTTTGATTCAATACAATCACAAGAGAAAAAGTTTAAAAAATTTAATCCTGTTAGTTTAAAATCTGTACGTATCTTCAATGTGTATTCGGTTTTGACAGCCTTTAATCCATTCAGGCTTGAAACTAACATTCTGTTCACATTGGAAGAATATTTTTTACCGATTTCGTGAGGATCTTTGCTGAAAACAACTTCATCAAAATCTAAACCGCTAACATCACTGCCTTCCCATGTTGACAATATAATTTTTGAATCAGGCAAAAATTTCCTTACAGATTCCAATGATTCAACACTGACATCTGAAACAGGACCTTGTACAACAACACTTATATTTGATGAGTCGAAATTTTCATCAAATTTTTTGCATTTATAAAATTCAAAAGTCTTTTTAGTCGTGCTTTCCATCTCTAATTAATTTAAAAAAAAAACCTTATCTAGTACTACGAATTTTTTGTTAAGTATTTATCGTTATTTGCCCCAGGCATTTTTACAACTATGTTTGTTGTGTTGTCTTCAATACATTCAAAATCCGTGCTTTCATTTGGTTCCATAACGATGATATCTCCTGACCCATATTCAATGCCATTCATCTTCACGCGCCCTGAAATAATAACCGTATATTCTGTCGCGATTTTATGAAAATGTGCTTCTTCATAATCGCCTTTTTTATAAGATTTCACAGCAACCTCACAATCGTTTGTTTTTAGCAAGGACGGAGAAAAGTTTCCAATAAACCAACCACCTTTCATATCAGATAATTTTTCTATTTTCATTTACTTTCCTTCCTCTCTCTGTACTCACACACGTATTCTGCTAGTTGAGCTTCTGTCTTGAATGGATGGAATTTATCATTTGAAATTTTATGTATAGATACTTTTTTCTGTTTTAATATCATCTCATTTAATGTTTGAGAAATATAAAAGCTTCCATCCAAAGAATTATCTTTGCGTATTACTTCTTTTGCACATTCGACAAAATCTTTGCCCTGTTTGAAGTAGTAAAAAGACACCAATGCATTCTTGCTAATAGGTTTCTTCTCCGCAAATTCAATAGGATTCCCAGCATCATTTAGCTTCGCAAAAGAATAACGAGGATGCACAGAATTAAATGATACTACCCCAGCATCTGCATTTTCTTTACGGAATTTACTAATGATTTCTTCACTATCATTATCCATAAAATCGTCTATCGCCATCAAGATTAACTCGTCATCATTATCGATAAACTCAGAAGCCAAGAGTGCTGTGCAAATAGAACCTTTTGTTTTTGCGTGAATAGGAATTATTTTTGCACTAGGTTCAATTTGTTGAATAACACAATCTATATGAAATTGTTTTATTTCAGTAGCATTAGTACAAAACAACAATTGCTTAGGATGAATATTTTGTGCGTATTCAATTTGTTGTTCTAAAATTGTTCTCTCATTTATTTCTGTAAGATAAATAGGTGATGCATCTTTGGCATCTTTTTGAGAAATACCCATCAAAAACATTATATTCATTGTACATCTCCTTCGATTTCAGCGATACGTTTTTTGATATTTTCATAATTCACTTCGCTGACATCTTTAACTATAAGCAGATGTCCGCCAGAAGCTAATGCAGATTTAATACCATTTTCATTATCTTCTACAATCAAGCATTCACCTGGCTTTAACCTCATTTTATCCATCGCTTTCAAATAGATTTCTGGGTCTGGTTTCGATTTTTTAACGTCTTGATTAGAAATAATAAATTCTAAATAAGAATCTAACTTTGCATACTCCATCATCATCTCGATTGTCATTCTGATAGAATTTGAACAGCAAGCTATACGATAGCCTTGAGCCTTTAACATAGACAAGGCGTATTCGTGATTAAAGCAAGGACGACATTTATTATGAATAATCTGAACAGTATAATGCTGTTTCATTTCATTTATAAAACTATGCAACTTTTTTGGCAGACCTTTTTCAACGCTTAATTTTTCAAGCTTTGTTGATGTAGGTAATCCATCGTAAGTAGATAAATGTTCTGTGCGCATAATCTCATACCCGAACAAATTCAATGACTTATTCAAAGCCTCGTAATGCCAATCTTTAGCATCGATGAGAACGCCATCCATATCAAATAAAACTGCCTTAATCTTGTTCATAAAAAAACTCCTTTGCTTTATCTGGAAAATCAGTGCAAAGCATAAGATTATTATCATTTATACTTTTGCATTTTTTTATTATTTCCCATTGAACATGCGTTTCGCGCTTATGCAAGTCTGCAGAAACTATGCATATAGATTTCCCTTTCGCGATTAAATCATCTATAACGTCTGAATCATACCAATCGCTATTAAAGCAATCTAACCAAACTCCTTTAGCTGAATCGATTAAAACTGGAGTTGACAATATGTCTGAAATCCCAGTAAACACGCATAGTCCGCGCTTCATTTGTACAACCATATCAGGTATAGACATATCGAATGTAAAATAATTTGTATGATTATATTTCTTTAGAAGAGAAAGGATTTCATCGGCTTGCCCATCAGACTTTATATTCAAAGCAAGCGGTAAATTGCGTCCATTCATTATCTGTAAAACGTCTTCAAAAGACATTTCATTGCCTTTTGGCATATCGTGAGAAATCACAATCTTTCCTAAACAATCGCGCAAATCGGTTTCCGTTCCGAAGCCCATATCAAAAGACCTCTCGAATGCAATTTTTTGATTACGTTCAGAAAGATTTTTCCAATATCCGCGATGTGATAAAATTATCATTTTGCTAGCCTCTTGCCTGCTTTACTTTTTCAGAAATAGGATGATTCAAAAAGAAATCTAAATCTGCAGGAATACCTAATCCATACATACCATTGTACTCTTCACCGATAGGATAAATGCCGATTTTCTTGCCTTCTTTGATTAAGTAATTGTATGCAGGACAAGTATAAAATTCGCCATTAACACGAATGTCGTCAGCAATCATTTGCTCGGCAGAACGAACCAAATCTTTGCCGTGTTTGAAATTAAAAATGCCGACAGTTGCATCTGGAGAAATAACTTTCTTTTCCGCAGTTTCAATAACAAAACCATTTGCATCAGTCTTTGCGTAAGACCATTTTGAATCAGAAGATTTCATCGTCATAATCATTCCGTCTAAGTTTTGCGACTGCATCGAATCCAAGTATTCATTGATATCGAAATCTATGAATTGGTCACTATTGGCATTCATCAAAGGCTCGTCATTGTCGAAAAACTTTTTTGCTAAAAGAGTCGTGCAAACCTGCCCTTCTGTTATACCATTGATACCGATAACTTCAACATTCTTAGCATAAGATTTCAACTTAGGAGTCAAATCATATTTGTCTATGTGCTCTTGCTGAGCGACAAAAATGAATCTATGCGCCATTTTAGGAGAAAGATTATCTACAACAGCCTTAATCATAGGAACCCCGTGAACAGGAATCAGAGGCTTAGGTAAAGTGTAGCCAGCATCCGAGAATCTGCTGCCACGACCAGCCATCGGCAATACTATATTTAATATTTTGTTCTCCTTTATCATCAACTAAGTACAGATAAAAAGCTATTAATACGCAAGAAAAATCAAAGCACTTAAAATGTTATAAATCACTTTCAAAAAGAAAAAAACTAATACATTTTGAATAAATAAATTCTGCTTCGAAATGAAGTGTGAATTTTGAGAAAAAAATATGAAATTCATTTTACGCGACCTTTTTCCATTTTCGTTTTAGTGCATCAAAGCGATCTTTGTCTGCGCGAATCAAATCTTCAACATATCGCGAAAGAGATTTGTTTTGCTGAAAAGCAAGCTTGTCGCCATCTTTGCGAACACTTGGAAGAATTGTTAATTTAACAGCATCGCGCTTAATTTCTTTTTTTGGTTGACCGCGTTGTTTTTTCATACGCCCACATAAAGCCCACTGAATGGGCTTAAATCAAGCATATTTTTATTTGCCTATTAAAAATGGTCATATTTAATAGGTTTTATGAATACAAAAGGGATATCATATAGCAGAATACATATAACCTTGTCAGACTATATGCGTACACAAGCGCAAATGAAGTCTGACCAAATGTTTGCGGGGAATATGAGTGCATATATTGCTTACTGTATCGCAAAAGATATCGAGCAAAACACAATACCTGCACCGCAAATATCACAAGACACTACTGTGGGAACGAATACCACTGGGAATAAAAATAAAACGCGTACAAATAAAAGAAATAAAAAATAAAGAATTTTTTTCTTGATAAGATAGAAATAATGTACAGATTAAATCTTTTCAAATTCAGGAGAGGTGGCAGAGTGGTCGATCGCGGCGGTCTTGAAAACCGTTGACCTGCAAGGGTCCGGGGGTTCGAATCCCTCCCTCTCCGTGATTAAAAAAGCCTCTAAACATCAATGTTTGAAGGCTTTTTTGTTGCAATCTATTAAGGCTTCAGAGAAAATAAAGGTTGGAGTGACACATATTTTCATAGTAAACGACATTACCTTTAAGTACCATCTGGAACACATGTTTGCTGGTACGGGTTCTGGTGAGAGAATTCCGTCATTCTTAACTAACGCGAATGTTGATATGCATCATTCTACGGAACGAAACCTTGTTGGAATGATCGCCGATATTTCCAAGATACGTCGCGACGATAATGTAATATTCTATCTTACAAAACGCGCGAAATTCTATGGAATTTTCAAGGTGGAGCAGATAGCTTTTGCGGATGTAAATGGACAGTATCTTTCGTCTGAACTTAACAAGAATCTATCTTTTAGAGTATTGCTTAAACCATGTGACGTTTTCGCTAAAGGTATAACCGAACACGAATGTCTTGACTGTCTCGATGGAATAGATGCACCATATAAAATGTGTTGGTCTTTAATATATAGAAAATTAAAAGGAGAGCGTGGTTGTACCACAATATTTGATTATGAAGCGGATCGAATCAAAAATTTGATTAAAACTAAAAACGAAAATAATCCACTTCAGGGAACAAGTTTTACATATAACAATACAGACGATATAATTGAAACTACTCACAATCCAAAAACTTATACAGGACAATCTCAATCAATTTCAATAAAGAATCGTGTCCTCATAAAAGCTAATCTCGGTAATTCTTTTGAAGTTCATTTACAGGCGTATTTGATGCAATCCTTTGCTTCTGTGGCAAATCTCATAGGAATTACTATCAACAATTATTGGATTTCTAACGAAGTTTCTTGTGGTGTAGGAATGCAAAAAATAGACATTATGCTTATTGAAGAAATCGACGCTAATGTAACTATCTACATTTTAGAACTCAAGGCTTGGAATCCGACTTCTGATATAATCAACTACCAGCTTCCTTGGTATGTAAAATGGTGTTCCGATTATGTTGTTCCTAACTTCCAAGGAAAAAATGTAATCATAAAGCCTATTGTAGTAGGAAGAGAATTTTCAAATGCTAACGAATTGCAAAATTTTAATGATGTTTGCGAACAATCATCATTAGGCGAAAATGTAGAGACTATTTCTTTTGTATCATTTTCTTACGATGCTCAAAATATCACTTTCAAAAAGGAATTTTAAGAAAATGATTTGATTTTGTTCATCTTTGAGGATGATAACAAATTACCTCCGCATACTACATAAAATGCGACCAATAATATTGTGATTCAATATATTTAATTAAATAATTTTCAGAACTTTAATACCAGGAAATCTGAATAAAAAAAGACTCAACAAATAGAAAGTTTGATGAGCCTCTTTGTTTATAAATTTTCGGATTCAATTATTCTATCACAGAATAAATGATTTTCATTTCGCCCATTAAGCCTGATTTCATAGGTCCATACTTCCAAGCTTGCATTGTTTTAGAAGAATCTTCTTTTGAAGGAAAATGATAGCTGAAACTTTTATAATTTAATTTGCGCTGCTCTGGTTCTAAAGAGGCTTCGTACAACAATCTATTTACCCACGTATTTGCAACTGCAATTTCAAGTTGATTCTTCCCTGCTTTAACAAAGTCTGTGATATCTACAACAAAAGGTTTACGCCAACGCTGTCCGACATCTTTGCCATTCATTTTAAATTCTGCAACATCACCGACATCGTCTATTTGCAAGTAGATTTTTTTGTTCGTTGCAATTGCATCAGCATCGATATTAATCTCTTTTTTATAAACAGCTTTGCCTGAATAATTCTTGATTTCAATATCATCACTCTCGGTCCAAGAATAAAGAGAATCAAATGTTGCTTGTTCAGGTGCTCCCAATTTTGTATCGAAGCAAACTGTAAATGGTCCTTCTACTTTTGTTGCCTTCTTAACATTTTTCACATCAAGAGTTCTCGAAGTTCCATTTGCGAGTTTGATTTCGATTTTTGAATCTTCAAAACATTCCGCTTTAACTATTCCATTTTGAACAAGCAATTTTACTTTTTCAGAAAGTTGATTTTTCTTATCTTCGCTTACAGAATTAAAAAATGCTAAAATTTCATCACTTGTAATTTCGCCTGATTTTATTTCAAAATTTTTGATTGTACCGTTGAACTTTCCGTCAATCGATTCAACAGGATGTACCGTGCGAGGCGAGGTTTTACCTGACTTCGCAACAATTTTATTATCTAGCCAAATAGATGGAGTGTTATCTACATATATCAAAGCTATGTTTGAATTTTCCCCAACATACCCATTATATTCTAGGATGCATTTAAAGAAATTTGCACCATGTTCAAAAACTTTTATTCCATCTTTTGTTACACTAAGAGATGCGCAAGATTGAGAATTATCATTCATCTTCGTATGCATACGTTCTGGCTGCGCGACAAAATTATTTTCTCTAATATTTTCACCTACATTTGCAGTAAATAGCATTGCCCAATCTTTTGAAATTTTCGTGTTGTCGATTACTTCAATATCATCGCCGCCTGCAAATACAGATTTTGAATCTATAATAACATCAACAGCTCTTTGAGAATTTGATTTATCTTTGAATACAACAATCAAAGTTTGCGCAGGCTCGAATGAAAGAGGTAACGTTGTGTATCCATTTTTTTCTCTGTAAGCAGGAGCCTGACAAGCTTTGCCATCTTCTGGATTCCAAATAAATGCATCGCTATTTTCGACTCTGAATGCAATATTTGCGCTGACAGAATCTAGTTTATTATTTCTTAAGATATACCATCTTGCATCCTTAGTTTTGCGTTCTGACCAAGAGAAATCTTTTAGATTTTGTTTTTCGAATTTAATTGTAGGTTTAAGTTTTAGTTCGTTTACAATTTCTTGAGAAGTGTAGCCAACGAGCACTTTACCTTTGCCTAGATTAATTATTTGTTTTTCTCCATTACCAAAAATTGTATCGCAAAGACTATGCCATTCTTCCTGAGCTTCTTTACCGCCGACATTTGAATAGTATGGATAATTTGGCTTAAATCCTGATACAACTGCACCTTGTTCAATTAATACTTTTAACTTTTGCAATGTTGTAAGCGATAAATGCATAGTTTGAGTATTTGCTAATTGCATAACTGAATAACGCATTTTTCCAGGGCTCACGAGCTTACCGTCTTCGATTTTTATAAAATCTTCTTTGATTACAGTTGCATTAAGTAAGTCAAAAGAAAAATCATTATTAGGAAAAGTTGGCCAGCCAATTGGAGTTGCAGGAGTTAAGTCTGCATAGATATATAAAAACTCACTCTCGAACTTCCCTTGAGTTTGCATATAGGAAACACGATTTGCATATTGAAAATAACTACTTGCCAAAGCTTCACCCCACCAAGTCATATGCCTATTGAAATCTACACCGTTAGTGCCAAGCTGGAGCCCTGGAGCATTGTCATCTGGCTGATGCACATAGCAGTGCAAAGAAAGCTTGTTGTAACCTAACATCAAAATAGAATCCAAAGTTCCTTTTGTTGTCCACGGAGTATGCGCCCATTGACCCGTATTACACGTTAAACTTTCGCAAGCTGCCTTGCGTTTACCAAAAAAGTGACATACACTTATCGGATAATAACGTTGCCAATCCAAACGCACAGTATCAATAACATCAGCGACTCTTGGTCTTTGCCAGAGCTCATCCATAGGGATATCTGCACGCATAAAAGTATCGACATGATTCATAACATACATTGCTTTTGCAGGTTCTGTTTTGTATAAAATACCGCCCTCAGCACAACGTTCTTGCATTACAGCGTAAAAATTATCGTGAACCAACGCAGATGTTGTGTTCATAAAATCAGAGAGAAAATTCTCTGTTATCTGCGCGCTTGTTATGCATTCACCGGCAAATACGGGAATGAATTTCAAAAAGTTGTAGCCATTTCTATCAAAGAAAGATTTGTCGAAATTTTCAGTCCAGTTTTGTTCGCGACATTCCCAAGAATCCGTAGTCAATATCGTGAAAGTATTGCCCACGTATTTTTTAAGATAGTTAATTGCATTTTGTGGATGATTATCAAAGTGAGAATTAACGTGCTCCTTAGACATCTTATCAACTTCTAACCCTGCCCCTGGGTATGAAGGATTAATTTCTTCACCAGTACTTGTATAACCTAAACGCATAATAGAATAAGTAGCGTCATCAGGAAATTTGAAAGTGAATTTTCCATCGTCTGAAAGTTTGTTTTTGAAAACTTGAACACTATTTAAATCAACACAAGCCTCTGCAGGAACATTTTCATTATTTGCATAATTCAAGACAAGATTTGTATCGAAAGCTTGAGCACTTTTTGCCTGCAAACGCGGTATGTAAGAAATAGATTTTGATGCTTCATTTTCAGCAAGAAGTTCAAAAGAATTAATTTCTATAATAAACTCTTTGATTGAACCCTGACGTACGAGAGTTGTTGGATTCGGAGAATTATAACGCATCAAGCGCCAATACTGAGCTTTGATTTTACCTATATCTATCAAGTTATCATCTTTGCTTAATTCAAGCTTTTTGATTTTTCTAAATTCTTTGCCATCGTCAGAAACTTCCAAGTAAACTTGGTCTGGGACTTCGTGAAAAAATGTTGTTCCTATGAAAATTTTTGTGGCTTCAAAAGGCTCTTTGAATTTCACGACAAAGCCTGTGCCATCCTTATTCTCTTTGTCGCCTTGAAATTTGATATGATTATTTTTTGAACTATTAAATAAAAGACTCTTTATCTCTGCATCAGTTGGAGCTTTTATTTTGGGATTTGAAACTGTGAGCGATTCAAAAGTTTTTTCCATTGCAAGCGAAATAGGTCTGTTTGTTTTCCAAACAACAACTGCAATGTCTTCGTAAAAATCTAAAATGTAAGCAGGCTTTTCTAAATTAAAAGTTGTCTCATTTGAATTTCCCTTGATGCTCTTTATAGTCCAAGTAAGCTTCTTCATTGATTGCTCAGGCTTTATCCATTTGCCACCTGCTTCAGACCAACCACTGCAATTGTGCATAGAAACTTTCATATCGTTTCTTTTTGCATTTTCACAAGTAAAGTCTAACATTTCAAACCACAAATCACTATTGTAATGCAAGGCATCTTTGCCCTCGATATCCACATTGAAAATCAGAACTTCACCATAATTATTTTTGGCCATCGCATCTAAATCTTTTACAATTCCATCTTTGGTAACTTTACCATTCATCCAAAAATAATAGGTACCGACTTTTGAATCTGATTTAGGATTTTCAAAGTCTGCATAATTCAACTTCGCAGAATCAGAAAATGGATCGTAAGATGTGTACTTGTAAAATTTATCCGCACCAAAAAGAGTAAGTACGAATCCCAACATAATTAAGTTTAATAGTAATTTTTTCATATAGGTTATATATCTTTCATCCTTATGCTAATTAGCGAAAAAGCACGAGTAAAGTTCAAAAAAAACATAGAATGTCATCGGGGCATAAATCAAAATCCCCTAAAATTTGTTTTAGAAAAACAAAAAAGCGAAAAACCTTGATTTTTAAAACATTTTTAGGCCTCATTAATCTATGAATTTAAAAACTTCAGATAAAAAATATCTCTTAGGTTTAATAGTTTTTTTGATTATACTATTTGTATGGTCAGCAATAAATCCATTTGGTAGAGGTATATGGTATGTGGAAATCAGTAGTGTTTTGATAGTATTTTTTTCATTACTCTTTACTTATCCAATTTTTCAATTTTCAAAAACAAGCTATACAATTATATCAATGTGGCTTGTACTTCATACAATAGGCGCACACTACTCTTTTGAACTTGTTCCATTTGGATTCATTACAGATCTATTTGATTTTTCAAGAAATCACTTCGATAGATTTGCTCATTTTGTAATAGGACTTAATGCTTTTTGCGTTGCAGAATATTTTTTTAAGACGAAAAAAGTTTCAACTAAAGGAGTCGCAGCCTTTGTTGGAATTTTATTTATAATGGCAATGGCAAACGCTTGGGAATTGATAGAATGGATATACGCAGTTCTAGACGGTGGCGAAGTAGGCGCTGCATTCCTCGGCTCTCAAGGCGATATCTGGGATGCTCAAAAAGATATGCTTGCCGATACTCTCGGTGCCATCCTAGGCTCAACTCTCTTTATGATTTTATACAAAAATCAAAATCAAGAATATTGATTAAAGAAGAACCAATAATCGCAAAAAAATCATGACATCTTTTATCGATTTCGCTATTCTATTGCTCTTAATATGCGTGGGGTTGCTAGTATGTTTTTTCATTTCACTCATCAGAGGCTCTAAAAAAGGAATGCTAATTTCTGCTGGAACACTACTTTCTATCGTTACTGCAATAGGAGGTAGTTTCTATTTACTAGTCACATCAATTACAACTGCTGATGATAGAGATGAATCCATTGAACTTTCAGATCTTAGTAGACTCTATCTGAAAAATTCTTTCGATAGATATACGATTGAAATAGGAAATAGCGAATCAGCAAGGCAGTTAACAATACGATTTTACACTTATAAGAAAATTGTAATTACAGAAGAAAATTGGAACGACTTAAAAAATATAGTTAAAGAAAATCAAACGCGTAATAGAAAAATCTATTTTGAATTTATCGAATGGAATTACGATATTTTAGGCGTGATAGATGGATCTAAAGAAGATTTAAAAAGAGAAAATACATACGCAAAACGGAGATTAAATTAAAAAATAAGTGCTTATTTTAAAAACTCTTTTTTCTAATAAAAACAAAAAACGACACGGATAATCCTAGTAAGAATGCGTATGTGGAGGGTTCGGGGATTATCGGATTTTGCGAAATTATATTTTTTATATCGTCTATGTAATTTTGCAAATCAAGAGAATATGTCATTGAATTAGCATTCAATGGTGTTATATCAACATCACCAAATTCGTCAATCATAGCATCTGAATAGCTACCGAATTTTGCGTAGTATGCAGATAATGATACTCCAACTAAAATTCCAGTTAAATAATATTCATCTTCAAATTCAAAAAATAATCCACCACCAGAATCTCCTGTCTGCGCCTGAGCTGAACCAGTAATTTTTTCCGCCATTGTAAGTATATAGTCAAAGCCTCCGTCTGTTTGACTCCCAAAATACGAAGCATTTCCTGAGCGAATTATTCCAGATACTCCATCGCAATTGACAAGAGTATCTGTAAGTTGGCTTGACGAACTTCGTCCACGCCCTGCTCCAACCATTAGAAAATTTGAGCCATATTCAAAAGTCAATCCACCTCCACTTATATCATATTCCAACGGCTGAAAATTTTCATAAACACTCGCGGATAAATTCACAGCAGATAAACTTGTAAGATTCGAATAATTTTCGACAAAAAACAGTGATAAATCTACTCCATAATTTGAATATAAGCTGTTATCTATATAAGAAACCTGCGCGCTTTTTCCATTTTGTGAAACATTAGATTCAAGAGAAACTCCTGTATGTTTCGCCGTTACGAACCATCCATTTCCAAGATAGACAGCCGACGTAGAACCCATAACGACTACACTTTTTTCAGCCGAAGAAGTCGATGCATCGTAAGCAACTTCTGCAGTATTATTATTCTCACCAAAAACAATCAAAGCAAAAGACTGGCTTGGCAAACAAATCACCAAGATAAAAATCATCAAATATTCTGTTAAATATTTCTTCATTAATTTTACAAAATAATGTTAAGAAAATTCATCCATAAGTCAATTTTTAAACTTCGCTACTCTGATTTGCATTGACTTTGAAACTCAATTTGAGTGCTATAATTGATATGTCAATATTTACTCCTCTCTTTTTGAAGTTAAGAGCGAATAAAAAAATTCGCGAGTGCATATTTAAAATGCAACTTCCAATCAACACCGTAAATAGATTACGTGCTCTTGCACTTCCTAAAAAATCACTCCCACCTGTTCTGCAGGAATTAGAAAATATCAAAAAGCAACTCGATGCTATTGAGTTCAAGCAAGAATTAGTGATGAATTATTTTATGGATATTTCACAAGCTAAAGATCCAACAGGATTTGCCCTTGAAGCACGTAATACATATATTCTTTTGCTAAAAGAATTCATACGTCTTTGCGAAATTGCAAAAATAGATTATTGGCTAGAATCAGGAACTCTTTTGGGTGCAATACGTCACGGAAGAATGATTCCTTGGGATCACGACTTAGACGTTGCAATTCTTCTTCCTGACCTAGATAAACTGACAAAAGCCGCAGAAGAACACTTACCTGAAGGCTTTATGTATAGACCTTCAAAACAAGTTGCTCGTCTACAGTACGATAAAATCTATGTAGATATATATCCATATTTTGATAACGGAGATAGAATTAAACTTTGCGCAAATGCGGTAGTTTCTATAAATTCGAATCGTTCTGTTCCGAAAGAAATAGTATTTCCTACAAAAAAAATTGCTTTTCATTCTATCGAAGCGAATGTTCCTGCTCAGTCTGAAAAATACCTCAAACACCAATATGGTAACTACGAAAAATTCCCATCATCTCCGCATCCGCTTTGTAATATAGATAAAAAACGTGAATACATTGTTTTTTATCCTGATGAGAAAATCTAAAAGCAAATATTTTTGTAAATAACATAATTTAAAAAAACTGAAAAACGCTTGTTTCATACATTGAGCAAGCGTTTTTTGTGATTTAAATTATCGTCTAAAAAAAGATAAATACTATTTTTATAAATAAACGAATTCTTTTTAAGAATAATTAATAAACAAAAATCAAAAACACTCTTGACCAATAGCAAAAAAATGCAAATTATCATACAGTAGCAAAATATAGAATGAATATGATATCGTTTGAAAAAGGCACATTAATTAAGTTTATATTTTTTAACGCGCTCCTAAAAATCGAAACGCTTTTTTCATTCATTTTGTGTAAGTTGCAAACAGCATCTGCCTTTGCAAGCAAAACTTTAAAAGAAACTTTTTTGGGTATAATTGTCAGTATATCTAAAAACCATAACAAGGGGCAACTCTTGGCTGTGTTATAGATTTTTGATTAAAGATTTTTTCTTTAATCAATGCTATTAGTGCAGTCAAGAATCCCGACTTATATTTATAAAGAAATTATCCCTTATAATTCAGGTTCATTTTACTTCATCTGCATTTTTTTTATCGGATTATTCTGTTCAAATAATAATTATGAACTTTACTTGTAAGTAAAAATCTCATATCTAAGAATCGAAAACACCTTCTTTTTCCTATCGAAAAAATTTTAGTAATAACAAACAAAATAAAAAAATGTTCAAATCTAGCAAATTCACAGGAATTCTAATGGCTCTTTTGGGGCTTTTTTGTATGATATATCCAATGACTGCGAGTGCAGCTATTAATATTGTCATTGGAGTCGCATTCATACTTGGTGGCGTATTCACTCTTTTTGGATGCCCAAAAAATGGCGATGCTTGGCATAAAGCTTTGTATATAATCATCTCTCTACTCTTCGCATTCGTGGGCTTTATGATGATTGTTCATCCTTACAAGGGTATTGTTGCTTTAACTCTAGTTCTTGGTATCGAATTCCTTGTTCAAGGATTCTATACTCTTTTGCACTGGATAAAATCTAGACGCAACTATTCAACTTCTATACTTCTTCTTTTAAATGCGATTATTTTAATAGTACTTGGCGTAATTTTAATTTCTGATCCACGTGACAATCTCTGGATGATTGGCTTTTTCGCAGGTATAAACTTTCTCTTCACTGGCATTACAATCTATACGCTTCGTTCAAAGTAAGCTAATAATAACACAGTCAATTTAAAAAGCAAAAATGGATATTCGACATATGGAATATCCATTCTTTTTTTGTAGCTTTAGTAAAATGACTATCCAATAAACTGCAAATACTCTCCACATTTTAACAAAATACCCGTCAGAGAATTTTTTGTAATATCTAAAAAAAGCGAACTGCATCCTAAGCTCTTATAAAATAGAATTAACATTACATCAGACTATCTCTGAATCGAAAGGAAGAATTTTTAATATTTATCTTCTATCAAATATTCTACCTAAATAAAAAGGATTCCATAAGCATACAGTGAATACATCTATTGTTAAATCTAGAAACTAAGGACGAAATGCATTACTTTAGAAACTAAAAAAATGCACCATATTGCGTGATCTCCGTAAAGAAGATGTTTTGAATTATCAATGGATGCAAATCGAGTTTTACAAAAAAAAGCCGACTTTAATAAGTCGGCTTTTTAGGAAATTCTTGAAAGAGATTATTCTTCTATTGAATCGATATCCTTGATACGTTTTACTGCGCCTCCTGGGGAGATAACAGTTGGGTTTTGGTAAACACTTCCTGGACGCATTGCTGGGAATTGTTCTCTGCCTACTGAGCCCCCTGGGGAGATTCTGTTTGCAGTAACGAATATCAAGAGATTACGTTTTTGACGAGATTCACCCTTAGATTGGAACAATCTACCCAACAAAGGAATGTCGCCCAAAATTGGTACTTGGTCGTTGTTTGTACGAACTTCTTCGCGTGTCAAACCACCCATAACAACAGTTGCACCGTCGAAAACTGTAACGCTTGTACGGATTTCACGAACTGTAAATACTGGTTGGATAAAGCCTGATGGAACAGTAACTGTTGTACCTTGTGACAACGCAACTGCAACACCACCGTATTCCATAAATCCTTCGAATTCTGTGATACGTGGGCTCAAAGCCAAATTGATAGCGCCGTCGTCTTCAACATTAGGTGTAACTTCCATTACAACACCAACGTCGTACTTGATAAAGTCTTGAGGAGTACCAGGGGTAATTGTAACACCAGCAGCACCACCATTGATAGAACCGCCGCCACCTTGGCCAACGTTAGATTGAACATCACCCCAAGATTCTGGATAACGCATTTCTTGAGAAACTGTGATAGATGCTGTTGAACCTGATAACACTGTTACTTTTGGAGCACAGAGCAAGTCAGTACCTTGGTCTTGTTGCAAAGCATTAACTTTCATACCAATATCATAGCCATTGAAAACGCCCAAGATTGTATCAACTGCAGTCAATGCTGAAGAACCAACATTAATAGTTGAAGGCAATGCAGGAATGTTTTGTGCATACGATGCTGATGTAGAACCAACGATCATAGCAGTTGGAGGTGTAATACCTGGAATCAACTCATATACAGGTTGAGTAATAGTTAAAGGAGTTGAACCAGCATTGATATCAGAACGAGATTGAGCCAATGTACGGTTCTGAGTTCTGAAGAGAACTTCTTGGATATTACCATCATCATCAAGTCTATTGATAGAGTAGTTGAAGCCGAGTTCTTTCAAGTTACCTTGATTAACTTCCATAAATTTAGTTTCGATTTCAACTTGCTTTACTTCAGAATAACGCATCAAAATATTGCGAACTTTGTCGAGGTTACGACGAGTATTTGTTACCCACAATTTTGTACCGTCGAATGCCAAGCTAGCACCAGCGTCAAAAGAAACGCCTGCTTTCATCAAGAATTGTTTGATTTTATCTTCATTTTGGTCTTCACCGCCAGAAGAACCGCCACTTGAAAATGGGTCGCTAGAGTCTGAGCCACCTGAACGAGACAAACCAACCATACGAATGAGAGTTGCTTGAGTCAATGGGAAGTCAACAGTGTCGGTTGTTACGTTGATATCGCCACCTTTGCGAACAACTACAACATTATCTTCGATGTCGTGTGTAAAACCAACTTGTTTAGTTGTGAAGTCCAAGATTTGACCTAAAGTAGAGTCGCGCAAAACAATAGTAACATTCCTTGTGCCATCATTTGCATCATAAAGAACCATATTAACGCCTCTGCCGTCAACCTTATCATAGTCAACAGAAAGAGCAGAAAGTGTGCTGATAACCTTTGACAATGGAACGTCTTGGAAATTAGCTTCAGGAATAACGATTTCTCTTAATTTTGCAGCAACTGGAGAAACAACTTCTGCGCCAACGCCTTTACCTATTCCGCCTTGGAATACTTGAGGCAATTGCCATGCGTTGTTAACATCGTTCAAGAGTTGAGCACGTGTATTTTCTACTGTTTGACGGCTAATAACCATTAATTTTTCAGAAATCAAAATCTGGTAAGCTTTAGCTTCCATATTGTCTGAGTCGTAGCTTTCGATTTCACGGAAAGTATGACGAGCATCTTCATAATTACCATAGAGATATTGTATACGACCACGTTTCAAGAGTTCTTGAATACGTTCTTGACGTGCTACGTAATCTGGGCTTACAGAAGCCAAAGTATTTTCGTATGGATTTTCAGCTGCTTCGTTGATTTCTGCAACGAGGCGATTTGCTGAGTAAGAGCCATCTGTCTTAGCTTGGTAGTCTGCAGCATAAGCTTTAGCGTCTGCATAGTTACCAGCTTTTTTAGCTGCGATAGCATTTTCAGCTGCGATAGCTGCACGAGCTTTAGTAATCTCGTCTTTAGCTTCTCTGACATCAGGGGAAGCGCTATCATAAATAGCAAGTTTAGCTTCAGCATCATTCAACTTTTGAGTAGCTTCAATATTTTTGGAAGCATCTAACAAGTCGTATGATTCTTCAATCATAGTGTAGACGAGTTCTAAAGAAGCTCTTTGTTTTTCCAGCATTGCAGAAATAGCATCGTCTGGAGTAGCTTCTGCTGCGACAACTGCGTCCTCTACAGCTGCAGAGTCCTCTTCAGCTTCTTGAGCGCTATCTTCAGCAACTACTTCTTCAGCTACGGGTGCGGATGCTGCTACGTCTTGAGCTGCAATCGCATTATTAACATCCATCAACAATTGTTGAACTGCTTTATCATTGGGGACAATTTTGAGCAATTCTTCTAATGATTGTTTTGACGCCGCTAAATCGCCACTGTCGCGAGCTTGAACAGCGGAAACCATAAGGCGGATTTTTTCTTGGGTGTTATCAGCTTGTGCGTAGGCATTCATTGCAAATAATGAGCTTGCAACCAGTGCTACGCCTAAGGCGACGACCTTTTGGACTCTTTGTTTTTTCATATCTATTGATTGTCTTTTTGTTTAATAGTTAAATAGACTATTGTTTTTTGATTAAAATTAAAGCTTTTTTTTAAATTATTTTACTTTTCTTCTACAATAGCCACACCACTTGCGTCCAAACGGACTACTATGCGAGATTGGGGACTATCTGCAGGGATTTGTTCTAGGACAATAAAAGCGTCATCAAAAGACAACTCTTTCACTTTATAAGTAGCATTTGCAAAATCGAACTGAGCACCAACTTCTTTAATTTCCCATTTCTGAGAATCATCTGATGAGAAAAGTTCAATGCGTCTTTCTCCGGGAAGAATTGTTCTTTTGTCGGTACGCAACTCGACAGTTTTGCCTAAATTTTTATCTTCAAGCTGAACAATTACAACATCTGTAAGAGTATTATCAGCATTCTTCACGCGTTCTCTTGTGAAGCTCAAAACTTTCAGCCCTGTTGGAATTTCTCTTCTGCCAGTTAAATCTTTTGAGTCTTTGACCATAAGGTCTACACCGATTCTACCAACAAAACTAGAACCATCTAATTCATTTTCGAACTGGAAGTGTGGAGAATCGATTGAACCAATTGTTCCTGCCAATTTGATTGGGTACACAGCGCTTGTTACGCCACCGAATTTAATTGCAAAAACTTTTTCAACTTCTATATCTTGAGGAGGAGCTTCGGTTATAAAATTACCTGCCTTATCAACCCAGATTTTTGGAGGAGTGAAGACTTCAAATCTCCATTGACTAGCTTCATCTTGAGCTTCTGGAGCCATCCAAGGAATGGGTTCTGAAATACTATACTTGACAGCTTTATCTTGCCAAGCTTCGCCCTGAGGCTCTTGCGCCAGAGTGTTTTTTACAGACGTTTTAGATTTTGCTATTTCAGGATTTCTTGTAAAATAGAACGCAGCAGCCGCACAAAAAACCGCAATTGCAACTAAGAAAAATACTTTATCGTAATGTTTTTTCATATAATACTATTTGCTAGAGGTTGAGGTTTTTTCAGAATCATCCGAATCTTCTTCGCTTGATTTGGAATCATTTTCTTTTGCCATCTCAACGTATTCTATGATGACTGTAAATTCTGAATAGTTATCGCTAACCACTGGTTCACGAGCTGTTTTAGCTGCGATTTCTTCAGGAGTGAGACCTTCTGAATTAAATTCATCGACAGGCGGAGCTTCAGTATATTCGCCTATTGCAGCGCCTTCTTTAACTTCAATACTTCTTACCACAAGCATAACGTCGAACTCATTGAGCCTATTTAAGAAGTTACGCAAGACTTCTGTATGTGAAGTAAAGACAATTTTATAACCAAAAGTATCAATGCTTCCTTCTACTTTAGCAGAAGTAACATCGTCTATAACAAAGTTGTCGCCAAGAAGCGCAGTGCCTGCTCTTCTATTAGGAGCTACTCTTGTTCTTGTTGTTTTTCTTGCCGCAGCTTCCTTAGCCTGCTCGACATTAGTTAATTCGCGTTGAACTAAATCTATACGCATATCGATATTGTCTGGCTTTGAAGCGTACAACTTACTTAGTATGTGACCCAAGATAGACGCTTGCTTCCATAATTCTGGAACAGCTTCATCTGGCGGAGGGTCTGAATTTATAGCGTAGTACTTTTTGTAAGAGAAATTTTCATTCTCGCCAAGGTAGATACCCTTAGCTTTTGCTTGCATTATCCAGCTATTGACCATACCACGCAAATGTTCAACAAATTGATAACCTTCGGTTACAGGTGTAGGCTTGATAATATTATCAGAAGCAGGACTTAAATTTTTAACTAATTTATCCAAATCGCCTTTAACAACTTCTATATTTGCCAAAGATTTTTCGACAGAAGCTTCTGAGGGGTCTGCGTTGAGAGAAGACTTAAACTTACTAAGAGTAGTTTTAAACTTTTTCTCTTGCTCACCTAATTTATTGAATAAAGTTACGTTATAAGCCAGCCCGCCAACGAAAGCGAGCATAAGCAAAGCAAGTAATATAAAAAACAGTGGGTATTTCTTTACGTAATTCATTTTAAAAATTATATAGGTTTATTTGGATTTACCGACAATGTAAAATTGAACTTCAATATACGGGGATTTGAGTTGTCGGTACGTACATTAACATAATCATCAATAAATGAAGATTGTTTGAATGAACCAATTAAATCTTTAATACGCTCAAGAGCCTTTTCATTGTCGTAAGCAATGGTATCGCCAGTGCCGTTATCGCGAATTAGGAATCTACCAGAGATTTCCAATTTATATTCAGCTTCTTTTGTTACAACGCCTTCTTTATTTTTTACAGGAGCTGTACGGATAACTTTCAAATCGTCGAGCCAAACGTCTTTAGCATTCACCAAGCGAGTTTCCAAATCGACAAAAAAGTTCATCCAATTTGCTTTGGTATTAGCAAGACCTTCGAGACCTTTAATTTTTGATACCAAAGACTCAAGCTGTTCTTTATTATTTTCTACTTGAGAATAACGCTGATTCATTGAAGGAATTTGCTCTGACAAAGCTCTTTCATTTTCTTTTACGCTTTCGAGATTTGCGCTAAGATAAGCAAATGGCAAGAACATTGAAGCTGCCAAAACTGCTGCTGAGAAAAGAATCAAAGGTCTCTTCGCTTCAAAAGCATACTGCTGAGTGATATGTTCAGGAAGAAGATTCAAACCTACCGCATCAGGCAACAACAAACGAGTTGCTTCACCTATAAGTTCGCTCAAAGAAAGAGAGTTTGAAGCCAGATAATTTGAATCAACTTTTGAACTGATAGCGAGTTTTTCAACAGGATTAAAATACTCAACGCTCATACCTTGGTCTTCCGACAATATAGTCGAAAAGTCTGGAAGCAAAGAGCCTCTACCTGTAAGATAAATTTTTGTTGGAACAGTTTTATTTTTATTTCTGTAACCTACTACCGAACGCTTAATTTCCATACTGATACGTTTGATAGCTGCTCTTTCGCTATTCTTGAAAATTTCAACAGCAGAATCAGTAGAATTAAAGTTATCTTTATTGGAATAAAAATGATTTTTGGTAGTTTCAGCTTGCAAGAAAGTTTGACCTAAAGAGTCTGCAATGCCTTGAGTAACTGCATTGCCACCTATAGGAATACTGCGGATAAAGAGTCCATCATCGCGAGCGATAATCATATTTGACATTCTTGCGCCCACATTTAAAATGATAGAGTTTTCTTCAAGACTAGCCAACTTCCAAGCATTGTAATCTAGAATAGAAGAAGCTTCTAAAGATTCAGGAATTATACCTGCCGCAGAAATTGCTGCGCAGAATTCATCTGCCAAAGAAGCTTTCATTGAAACCAAAAGAATTTCCGTTTCAACGCTATCACCAGAAATTATTTGATAATCCCAAGTAACATCGCTCAACTCATAAGGCATATTTTTCTCAGCCTCTGCACGAATGACTTCCTTTTGACGACTTCCAGCAGCGTAAGGCACACCAATAGTCTTAGGCAAAAGAGCAAATGCAGGAGCAATCACTGTTGCTTTGCCTGACAAATTCATTCTTTTGATAGCCTCAGTAAGAGCGCCCAACCATTCATCTGAATTAGAATAATCGTAGTTTAAATCTTCGGAAAAAAACTTTTCCAAAACGAGTTGCTTTTGACTTACGTTAAAGTACCCTGCTGTAACGCAAGTCGCGCCACAGTTTATAATCAATTTGCTTTTTGAACTCATCTTAATAGGTAATAAAAAAAAGTTATAGGTATTGCTAATACTTGATAGAATAGCTCAGCAGTTTAGTTTTCAAGAATAAAAGTTGGCATAGATTCGCCACCTCTTGGAGCATCTGCAACTTGAACGTGAACAGGAGCTCTATGAAAAGGCATCATTACGCCTTCATTTCGTCTTGAATTAGCTTCGGCAGCAACCAAAAAGTTCTTAAGACGAGCTGCATTTTTGAGATTTGTGCGAGTCTTCCAATTGTCTTTACCAATCTCGTACTCTCTGCCGTTGATATTCACCTTAATGAGATAAGCATAAGGCATATTGCTCAAGCGATAAACTCCGCTTGAACCCACTGCTTCCCAAGGAATATAATAATAAAATTTGCAAGTTGTATTTTTCTTTAAAGCAAAAGCTGTTGCATGTGCGCTGAACCAAACCATTTTAGTTTCGTCCTCAGAACTCATTTTTTCGTCTTGATACGCTGTCTGTAAAGTGAGCTTTACATTGCGCAACCAATCCTTATTAGCCTTTTCTTCTTCAGCTAAAGGGTTTTCAAATACTTTGAAAGTTATAGTTGCCTTCAACCAATTTTCTCTGCCGACTTTTGCAGTCTCAAATTTAACATTGGTAATTCTGATAGGTTCTTTTACATCGTCTCTTGACTCGGATGCAGAAGATGATTGGGCGGTGTTATCGTCTTGTGAAAAAGCAACAAGGGGGAAAATCGCAAACAGCGCCAAAAAGAGTTTTGCAAATATACGTTTCTTCATAGAATGAAAGTACATTAAAACTGCATCATCTTTCAAGCTTTTTTTGATTTTTTTTTTGTAAAGTTCTTTTTAGATTTTTTGCAGATTTATTTTAGCTAAATTCATATTTAAAAAAGCTTCAAAAAACTTCCCTGATTAAAAATATTCTATGCAAAAAAAGACTCTCTAAACAGAGAGTCTTTTTTGATTTCTTTAATGTAAAAAACTTTAAAAAATTAGAATTTCAAACCAACTTGCAAAGAAATTACGTGCGCAGCTCCAGAGAATGAACCTTGTAAGTGACCTTTTTTAAGATCCTCATCATTATCCATATAAGAAGCATCGAAAATAATGTATGCATAAGCGAGCTCAACATTCCACCAATCGTCGTGATATCCAAGACCTGTTGCAATCCATAATCTGTTAGCATCAGGAATACGTGGAGTACGCAATTTAGTTGAGCGTATTGGAGATTCGTCCCAAGTTGTACCTAAACGCAATGTCAAGTTTTCAGTAGGATAATAGTGCATACCTAAAGAAACACGACTTGTGTCTTTCCAACTTTCATTTGTAGAAGATAGCACACCGCCACTTCCTGAATCAACAACAGTTAAATCTTTGAAAGTACTCCATTGAGTCCAAGAGTAATCTACCATAACAGCAAAATCTTCTAAGTCGCCATAGAAGCGTTGATACAAACCAACATTAACAACATTTGGCAAGGAAACACTAGCTTCTACATCTCCACCTGCTGCCGCAAGCATAGGATGCCTAACTTGCATAGAACCTTCTACTGTATGTGAAACTTGACTTCTATAACCAACACCTATACGACCTTTTTCATCATACTGAAAAGTCATACCTAAATTGAAACCTGCGCTCCAACCGTGTCCTTTAACTACCGAAAATACATCTGTAAAGGGTCCGATATCCGAAGCTTGAGTAAGCTCAGCACTTACATACTGTGCAGATGCACCAGCTGAAACTGAGAACCAATCACAAACTTGATATGCAATACTTGGATTAATATCAATAGTCATCACATTACTTTTGATGCCGTGATATCTACCTACGAAATCATTGGTGTACTTTGTTTCAAGACCATAAGGTGATGTCAAAGACAATGTAAAATTCCAATCTTCTGCAATTTTATATATCATATAAAAATTTGGAACTATAGAAGTACCACCAGCATTACCACCATCACTGCCTACAATATCAGCTCCTGAAGGATCTTTTGCCAAAGTTGGTTTGAACCTGAAATCTGGAACGATAAAACTCAATGCAGAGTCTGTTTTCATTTCACCAACTTCTAAACCACCATTAACAAAGAATGATGCAGAAGGATTCCAAAAGGCAGCACTTGCATCGCCATTAGCGTTGACCGTCGCCCCTGCAAGAGCAGTTCCTAGATTGGAAGCACCCTGTTCTACTATTTGAAAACCAGAAGCCCATAATTGCGTGGCCGCTGTACATATCGCTGTCGCGATTATTATTTTTTTCATTTGTAATTTAATTATAATTTTTAATCTAAAATAAGTTTTTCATAAAAAGGAAAAACCATTCTCAACAATGACACCTTTTCCCCCTTTGAAAAGAAAATTATTTATAAAAAAGGCGAATTTTTAAAATAATCCTTATTTTAAGAAATTCGCCTTTTTGTATAGTTATTTCCTTTCTATGTATAGAAGCTCTTTTTTTTAGGGGGCGTCTGCCCCCTACCCCCCAAGCAAAGGCTTGCTCCGCCTTTGCAATCCGAGGCAAGTACGACTTGCAGCGAAGAGTAGTCATAGTCTGCAATGATGTTCATACGCATTGCTTCGCAATTGCTTAATGCAACACATCTTATAAGTTAAAGCTAATCGCGAATAGCAATTGCGAAGCAATGCGAAAGTCTTCTTTTGCAGCACACCCTAATGGATGCAGGCACTGCCTGCTTTGGATTGCAAAGGCGAAACCAGCCTTTGCTCAGGTTTCGAAAGGACTGAAAGTCCTTCGTGGATTCAAAAGGCAAAGCCTTTTGTGGGTTGAAGAGCAAACGCTCTCTAAAAAAAAAGAGCTTCGCTACAAGAGAATAAAAACATATACAAAAGGCGCATTTTTTTAATAAGTGCTTATTAAAAAAATGCGCCTTTTAAAAATAAATTTTATCTCTTCTTTATTGTGTTATGAATGATGAGAAGGTGGACATAGAGCCGCGCTGGGAGAGATTGGCTTTGATGTTAGCGAGTTGTTCTTCTGTTGGTTGAAGAGTTTCAATGCTTTTCATATTTACGATGAAAGCATTACCACCTTGAATGAAAGCTTGGGAAACTGAGTTAGCACCTAAGTGTAAGAAATCTTGACCCATAGTATTCAAAGCAACACCAAGTTGTTGAATGTATTGGTTTGCAGTTTCAATATTTATGCCTTCAAAATTTTCAACTGTAGCACCACCTTCTTTAGCGATGTCTGTAAAAGATTTTCCATCTTTAACACCAGCTTGCAAAGCGGAAGCGAGTGTGTTTGCACGAACAACAAAAAGTCTATCTCTTTCAGAAGCCTTGAAGTCTTGAGTAACTTTTTCTTTAACATCTTCAAAAGCTGGCTGAATAGTTTCTGTTAAGTTTTCTAAGAAAACAATCCAAGCGCCGTCTTCAGCAGGAACAACTTCTTTGTACATCCAGTTTTCTTTTGTCAAATCAAGCCCTGCTCTGAGAACAGCAACTGGAACATCCTTAGGAAGCTCTGTATCTGACACGCTATAATCAGCAACTTTTTTGAGTTCAACTTTGTTGTCTGCGAGAAGCTTTTTGAAAGCGTCAGAATCAAAAGTTGTGGAAGCTTCATAAACTTTGTTAGCAAAGTCATCTGCTGCAACCATTGAGTTTCTCAAAGACAAAGTTTTCTTGTAGTCTTGAGCAACTTGATCCTTTGCCATTTCAAAAGGAATGATTTCTGTTTTACCTTCATTAGTAATAGTGTACTTACTTTTGTTTTGTTCGTAAAGATTCAACAAATCGCCATCAGAAAGAATTTGGTCAGATAGCTCATAATTTACGCTTGGGAAGAATGCAACCTGCAAGGAGATTCTTGGAGCGATTTGATAAGCCGCTGCATTCTTATCAAAGAAAGCACGTAAAGCATCGTCATTGACATCAACTTCTGGATTGAAGTTTTCAGCTCTCAAAGTAGCCAATTCAAAAGTGCGCTTTGAGTAGATAGTATTGAATTGATCAAGAGCAGTTTCGCTCAAAACAAATCCTGGACCAGAAATCAACTTAGCGACTTTGTCAACTAAAGCACTTTCAGCAAAAAGCATATTCAAGTTAGCTTCGGAAAATCTTTGACTCATCCTAGCTTTGAATTGCTCGAAAGCTTCTGCGGAAAATTCACCTTTTTCGTCAAGGAAAACAGGGCGAGTCAAAATGAAAGAAGTCATATCCATCTTGTTTACCGCAGGAATAGATAACTCATTTGCCAAAGATAAAAGTCTAGCTCTAGCAAACATCAAAGACATAATCTGTTCATTTGAATTCGCGTTTGTACCAGTGAGAGTCAAATCAAAATTCACGCCAATAACGAGTCTTTGCTGCACGTTAGGATCTTCCATATCCCAGCCAAAAAACTTTTCGCGAACAGGAGCTGCACCGCCTCTGTTTCTATCGCCAAAGAAAGGAATGGATGTTCCTATTGTAAAGACGAACGCTACAATAATGACAGCTAGTAATATAGTGAAAACTACCTTATGGTGCTTCTGAAGTATGTTTTGAATCCAAGTAATCATATTAAAAATTTTTAAGCGTTTCAGAGTATTTGGAGTAAGAAGAGTGTCAATTCTTTATTATGTAAACTTTTTAATGAACATTCGAAATAAAAATATGTCTTAATAAACACTTGAGGATTGACTCGCACTTTTTAAGATGAAATCATTGAGGCACTAAAAATATTTACATTAAACAATATGAACATAAGAAAAATAATAACAGCAACAACGATATCAATTATGAGCTTGGCATCAATCGCTAACGCGGCAACAGAAGAAGAAAAGGGATTCATCAAACTTTTCGGTCAAATACTAGCAACACAAGCAGGAGTCGTAGATTTGTCTCTTGATAAAGACGAACTTTCTGCCCTTTTTGCAGGAATGGAAGCTAGCGTAAACGGCGAAAAACTCCCAGAAAACATCCAAGAAATTGGACCAAAAATGCAAGCATTCTTAGAAGGCAGAGCAAACGCTTTGAACGCAAAGAAAGCTGAAAAAACAGCTGGCGAAGTTGCAGAATTTTGGAAGAGCCTAGAAGGTAAGGAAGGCCTACAAAAAACAGAAAGCGGACTCGCTTATGAAATCATTTCAGCAGGCGACACACGTCTACCAAAAGAAGATTCTTTCGTAGTAATTAACTACAAAGGCACTCTTATCGACGGTACTGTATTCGATGAATCTGATAAAGAAAATCCTGCAAAATTCTCTTTAAATGAAGTGATTCCAGGATTCAAAGAAGGCTTACAAAAAGTTGGCAAAGGCGGAAAAATTAAGCTCTATATCCCAGCTAATCTCGCTTATGGCGACGCTAATATCCCAGGCATCCCAGCTGGCTCTACTCTCATATTCGATGTAGATATGGTTGACGTAGCAGACGCTCCCGCAGCCCCTGCTAATATGCCCCAAATGCCTCAATAAGCAAAATTAAATTTATTTAAAAAAGGGCATTTTATTTAATAAGAATTCTTATTAAGTAAAATGCCCTTTTTGTTTAAATATTTTTTCTCTTCTTTTTAATGCGAAGCTTTTTTGTAGGGCTTTGCTCTACTACCCACGAAAGGCATTCTGCCTTTCGAAACCTGAGCAAGGCTCCTCGCCTTTGCAAACTCGGCAGGTATTGTACCCTGCACCTAAGAGTAGTTACAATCTGCAATGATATTCACACGCATTGCTTCGCAATTGCTCTATGC
>JGI994J12354_10000602_pt1 | contig 35850 bp, 47 predicted proteins | sample IntmicLarv3ML3BL_FD_12354 | JGI IMG/M metagenome (IMG submission 12354) | reverse complement strand
AAAACTGCTCAGAGCGATGGCTATGACGCCGTCCAAATCGCTTTCGGTTCGCAAAAAGAATCGCGTATGTCGAAAGCCGAGCTCGGGCATCTAAAAAAAGCTGGTGTTGAACCAATGACTGAATTGGTCGAATTCCGCACTTCCGATACAGCAGATTATAAAGCTGGTGATGTGCTTACAGTTTCAAAATTCGAAGCTGGACAAAAAGTCGATATTATTGGCGTGACGAAAGGTAAAGGTTTTCAAGGCGTAATGCGTCGCTATAATTTCCAAGGTCAACCAGAAACTCACGGTCACATGATGCACCGCAGACCTGGTTCAGTTGGTTGCAGACAAACTCCTGGACACGTCTACAAGGGTAGAAAAATGCCTGGTCACATGGGTCAAGTTCAAAGAACTACTCAAAATCTTGCTATCGTGAAAATCATGGAAGACAAGAATATCATGCTAATCAAGGGAAGCGTCCCTGGTTCGAATGGCGAAGTTGTTTTTGTTCGTACTGCAAAAAAATCCAAGAAAGCATAAGGAGTAAAGCATTATGAAATTAAAAATTTATAAGTCAGACGCAAGCAGTTCTTCAGAAAAAGAATTTTCTAATATCCCTTCTTTTGAAGGCGACAAAGGTTTATTCGCTCTTAAGGAAACTATCGTAGCGTATCAAGCTAATATGCGTCAAGGTAATGCTAGCACACTCGACTACGGTCATGTAAGCGGCACAAATAAAAAACCTTTCAAGCAAAAGGGAACTGGTAGAGGCCGTCAAGGTACTATGAAGAGCCCTATTCATCGTGGTGGTGCTGTAGTGTTTGGTCCTAAACCTCGCGATTGGTCAAAGAAAATCAATAAGAAGGTAAAACAATTAGCTTTCAATAGAGCCTTGTTTGACAAATGTTCTGAAAATGGACTCTGCTTAATTGAGAATTTCTCAGACAAATCAGCAAAAACTAAAGAGTTTAATTCTATCATCTCTAAGATTAGCCCAAAAGGCAAGATCTTGATTGTTGATGACGTTTTTGCGGATAACGTAATTCTTTCAAGCCGTAATATAGAACGCGTATTCGTTTGCGAAGCCGCTACTATCACAGCTTTAGAATTGGTAAACTTTAACAACATCTTGGTGAGCGAAAATGCCTTCAACACAATTTTGGCTCGCGCAAACAAGGAATAAGGTGGCAAAATGAGTATATCTCCTGAAAAAATATTAAAAGGTTATAAGCTTACAGAAAAAGCTACCAACATGCAGTCAACTTTGAATAAATACACGTTCGAAGTAGCTAAAGATGCTCACGCGATTGAAATAGGTCAAGCAGTGGAAAAATTCTTCGGAGTTAAAGTAGCTAGCGTGAACACACTCAATTGCAAAGGCAAGTTGAAGGTGACACGCATGAGCAAGGGTAAACCTGGAGTTAAAGGTCGCATGAAAAAAGCGATCGTCACACTCAAAGCAGGTGAATCCATTCAATTGGCATAAGGAAGGTTAAGAAATGGCTATTATAAAAAGAAAACCAAAAACCCCTGCACAACGCTTCTTGGAATTGTCAAGACATGAAGTCGACAATAAACGTCCTGAAGCATCTCTTACCGAAAGCTTGCACAGAGCTAAGGGCAGAAACTGCTATGGAAGAATCACATCACGTCGTCGTGGTGGCGGTCACAAAAAACTCTATAGACGTATAGATTTCAAGCGTGATATCATCGATATCCCTGCAACCGTCACGGCTATTGAGTATGACCCATTCCGCTCAGCGCATATTGCGTTAGTGACTTATGAAAATGGTGAAATCCGTTATATCTTGGCTCCTAAGGGCTTGAAAAAAGGCGATACAATTATTTCAACTAATTCAAGACAAGCAGAATTTCCAGTAGGTTTGGCTTGCCCATTGAATTTATTGCCTCCTGCAGTCAATATCCACTCAATCGAAATGCTCCCTGGACAGGGTGCTAAATTGGCTCGTGGTGCAGGTGCAAGCGCTCAATTGGTTTCAGTAGAAGGCGATAGAGCAACTCTCAAAATGCCAAGTGGTGAAATTCGTACTATTGCTTCTAACTGTCGTGCAACTGTTGGCGAAGTTGGCAATTCTGAACATAGCAATCAAAGCTTAGGCAAAGCAGGTAGAAACCGCTGGTTAGGTAAAAGACCTAGAGTCAGAGGTGTTGCTATGAATCCTGTCGACCATCCAATGGGCGGTGGTGAAGGTAAAACTGCAGGTGGTGGACATCCAGTGTCTCCATGGGGTCAATTGGCGAAATCATTCCCAACTCGCAAAAAGAGCAAGACTACAAATTCTGCAATTATTCTCAGACGCAACGGCAAAAAATTAAAGAGGAAGTAATCAGATGGCACGTTCAATTAAAAAAGGTCCTTTCATCGATCCAAGTCTTCAAGACAAAATTGATGATGTTCAAAAATCAGGAAGCCACAAGCCTATCCAAACTTGGTCTCGTCGCTCTATGATTACACCCGATTTCATCGGTTTGAATTTTAACGTACACAATGGCAAGAAATTTTTGCCTGTTCACGTTACTGAAAATATGGTTGGGCATAAATTAGGTGAGTTTTCACCAACACGTATGTTCAAAGGTCATCAACCTCACACTAAAAAGGCTGTTCAATAAGGTTAAGCAGATGATGTCTTTGGCTAAAAATTTAAAAGTAGTTGTACTTGCATTTGTTGCAAGTATGGCGTCTTTTGCATTTGCAGCCGAACCACACTTCGCCAACTTGAATTCTAGCATTTATGCTGAAGTTGTCAAAGTAGACAACTCCTCGGTTCGTGATTTGATTGTAATAAATAAAGGCTCTGCGGAAAATTATAAAACAGGATCTTATTGCAATCTTTATCGTGAGCAAGAAGCATTGGCACTTTTGGTGGTAGTAGACTCATCATTAGACAAATCAGTAGCGGTTTCATTGACAGATGTGTCAGTGCAAGCAGGCGACATTGTCGAACTTAAACTAACAAGCAAATAATTTTAAGAAAGTAAAAAGATGGAAGTTCAATCTTTAACAAAATTAGCACGTATGTCCGACCAAAAAGTGCGTGAAATTACACGTCGCATTCAGGGCATGAATGCTAGTGAAGCTCTTGAGATATTGAATCTCATACCAAGGAAAAGCGCACGTTTAGTCGCAAAAACTTTGGCAAGCGCAATCGCAAATGCAGAAAACAATAAAGGTTTGGCATCTGCAGCAATGAAGATAAAATCTGCAAAAGTAGACCAAGGCGTTTCATTTAGACGTTTTCGTCCTGTTGCAAGAGGTAGCGCGCATCCTTATAAGAAGCGCACAAGCCGCATTACAATAATTCTTAGCGACGAATAATTTAAGGAGTAAAAACACATGGGACAAAAAGTAAATCCAAAAGGTTTTCGCCTCGCAGTGCGTCGCGACTGGGACTCTCGTTGGTATGCAAACAAAGCAGACTATCCAAAGTTCTTAACAGAAGACTACAGAATTCGTGAATTTTTGAATAAAGAGCTCAAGGGCGCATCTGTACCACGCATATTTATAGAGCGTGCAGGTCAACGCGTACGTGTTAAAATTTATACAGCACGCCCTGGTGTAGTAATAGGTCAAAAAGGAGCATCTTTAGAACAGCTCAAGGCAAAATTGGCTAAGTTGATAAATAAAGACGTAATCTTGGATATCCAAGAAGTCAAGAAGCCTGACTTAATTGCATTTTTAGTAGCAGAAAGCATTGCTTTGCAACTCGAAAGACGTGTTTCTTTCCGCAGAGCTATGAAAAAAGCTATCACAACTTGCTTAGGCATGGGTGCTGAAGGTATTAAAATCCAAGTATCAGGTCGTTTAGGAGGCGCTGAAATCGCGCGTACTGAATGGCAAAGAAAGGGCAGAATTCCTTTGCAAACTCTCCGCGAAAATATCGATTATGGCTTCACCGAAGCACAGACTCTCTACGGCAAGATTGGCGTAAAAGTCTGGTTGTGCCTTAAACTCGAAGATGTAATCTAATAAATTAGGAGTATAATAAAATGGCAAATCTTCTTCCATCAAAAACAAAGTACCGCAAAATGCATAAAGGCCGTATCCGCGGTGATGCAAAGGGTGGCGACTATATCGCATTCGGCGACTTCGCTATTCAAGCTCTAGAAAGAGGCAAATGTACAGCCTCTCAATTAGAAGCGGCTCGTGTTGCAATCAACAGACACTTAAAGCGCAAAGGCAAACTTTGGATGAGAGTGTTCCCTCAAAAGTCTGTCACAAAGAAACCTGCTGAAACTCGTATGGGTAAAGGTAAGGGCGGTGTCGAATACTGGTGTGCAGTTGTAAAACCAGGCACAATTTTATTCGAAGTCGGTGGCGTACCAGCAAGTTTGGCTCGCGAAGCAATGCGCTTAGCAGACGGCAAATTGCCATGTTCATGTCGTTTCTTAGGCAGAGAAGGCGTTGAACTCTAAAAATCAGAAAGACAATTTACAATGAAAACTAAAGATATAAGAGAGCTTTCTATAGACGAAATGAATAAAAAGCTTCGCGATTTCCGCAATGAGCTTTTGAATCTCAATATACGTAAGAATGCTGGACAAGTCGAAAATACTGGTAAAATCAGAATCATTCGCAAAGACATAGCCCGTCTTGAAACAATCAAAGCTCAGAAGAGCAAGTAAGAGGTTAATACAATGTCTGAAAACACAAGAAAAAGCAGAAAAGTAATCGTTGGCGAGGTGACATCTCGTTCAGGCGACAAAAGCATTAAGGTGACATATTTCTATAAGATACCACATCCACAGTATCACAAAGAAATCCGTCGTAAGACAGTGCTTCATGTTCATGACGAAAAGAATGAATGCGCAGTTGGCGACAAAGTCGAAATCGCAGAGACACGTCCTCTTAGCAAGCTAAAGAGATTCCGTGTTGTAAGCATAATTGCGAAAGCACCTGTATCAGCATAGAAAGAAGGAGCAATATATTATGATTTACATGCAAACAAGACTAGTTGTTGCTGACAACACTGGCGCAAAAGAAGTAATGATGATTCGTCGTTTAGGTCAGCCACGTAAGTGCGCTAAGATTGGCGATATTATCGTTGTTGCAGTCAAGAGTTCAACTCCTGACGCAGAAGTCAAAAAGGGAACAGTAGCTAAAGCAGTTATCGTTCGCACTAAGGCTCCTATCCGTAGAAATGACGGTTCATATTTACGTTTTGATTCAAATGCGGTTGTTATCTTGGATAATAACGGCAATCCCAAAGGAACTCGTATATTTGGGCCTGTGGCTCGCGAGTTGCGTCAAAAAAGCTATGCAAAAATAATCAGCTTGGCACCGGAGGTTCTATAATATGAGTATCAAAAAAGGAGAAGAAGTTGTCGTAATCGCAGGCTCTAACAAGGGTAAGCGTGGCAAAATTTTAAGTGTAATTACTAAGACTGACAAAGTCATAGTTGAGAGTGTTAATATGCGCAAGCATCACGAACGCAAGTCAGATAAAAATCCTGAAGGCGCAATCGTTGAACGTGAAGCTCCAATACATGTTTCTAATGTAATGTCGGCTGGTCGTTTTGATTCGAAGAAAAAAGCGAAGAAATAACGGCAGCAGCGGCTAAACTACAAAAAAATGAATAAACCAGTACTAAAAAGTATATATGCAGACAAGGTAGCTCCTGAATTGAAAAAGATTCTTGGGGTGTCTAACGTGCATGAAATTCCAACATTGGAAAAATTAGTTGTAAGCTCCGCTCTCAAGAGCGACAGCACAAAAGAATGGGTCCAAGACGTTGTGAAAGAAATAACAAAGATTACAGGACAAAAACCTGTGATTACAAAAGCGAAAAAGTCTGTCGCAAACTTTAAGTTGCGCGAAGGTCAGCCAACAGGTGTTAAAGTGACTTTGCGTGGCGCTATTATGTGGGAATTTTTATATAAATTCATCTGCATCGTGTTGCCATCAGTTCGTGACTTCCGTGGCGTAAGCACAAAGCTCGACGGCAAAGGCAATTACAACTTAGGTGTTGTTGACCATACTATCTTCCCAGAAACTACTATTGATTCAAATCGTAAAAATCTCGGTTTAGACATCACTATTGTGACGTCTGCTGAAACTGATGATACGGGTCGTGAATTGCTTCGTTTATTGGGAATGCCTTTCCGCAAGTCAAGTAGCTCAACCGCTCAAACAAAATAAGGATTTAATATGGCTAAAAAATCATCAATAGAACGCAATTTAAAGCGTCAAAAGTTAGCTGAGAAATATGCTGAAAAACGCGCTCAGCTCAAGAAAGTCATCTCGAATCCAAACGCGAGCGACGAAGAATTTTATACAGCAACACGCGCAATGGCAAAATTGCCACGCAACTCATCAATAGTTCGTGTGCGTAATCGTTGTGCAGTATCGGGCAGAGCTCGCGCTTATATACGCAAGTTCGGCATTTCACGTTTGACTTTCCGCGAGTTAGCTCTCGATGGAAAAATTCCAGGCGTCACAAAAGCATCGTGGTAAACAAGAAAGGCTAAATATTATGGCATCACACGATACAATCGGAGATTTTCTCACAATAATACGTAATGCAAGTTCTGCTCAAAAAGATTCTTGCAATGCTTCTTATGCAAAAATTCGCGAAAGCATCGCTAGCATCTTGAAAGATGAAGGCTACATTGCTGACTATTCAGTTGAAGGCGAAAAAGCAGCTAAAAAAATCACTATAGTTTTGCGCTATCTTGATGGAGTTTCTGCAATCACAGGCATAGATAGAGTAAGTAAACCTGGTAATAGAGTCTATTGCGAATACCGCAACATGCCTAAAGTTTTGGGCGGTTTGGGGATATCAATACTCTCTACATCTCAAGGCGTTCTTAAGAACACTGACTGCATTGCTAAAAAAGCAGGCGGCGAAATAATCTGTAAAGTTTGGTAAGGTCTAACAATGAGTAGAATAGGTAAACTTCCAATTAGCATCCCTTCAGGTATCAAGGTCTCTGTAAAAGACGGTCTTGTAAGTGCTGAAGGTCCACAAGGCAAGCTCTCTCAAAGCTTCGATTCAGCAGCGGTTAAAATCACTGTTGAAGGTGAAGAAATCAAAGTAGCACCTGCTTCAAATTCACGTTTTTCAGCAGCTATGTTTGGCACAGCTCGCAGTATTATCAATTCAATGGTAAAAGGCGTTCAAAGCGGATATAGCAAGACTCTTGAAATTCAAGGCGTTGGCTTTAAAGCTGAACTCAAAGGTACAGAAATCATTATGTATTTGGGTTATGCAAAACCTCGCTTCTATACTTTGCCTGCAGGGATAAAGGTGACATTGTCTGAAACTCCAGACAGAAATCCTCTCGTGAAAATTGAAGGCGCAAGTAAGCATATGGTAGGTCAGGTTGCTTCTGACTTGAAACATTTCTATCCAGTCGAGCCTTATAAGGGCAAGGGTGTTAGAATTCAAGGTGAATACGTCCGTAGGAAGGAAGGCAAGAAAACAGCATAGTTTTTCTTGAGGAGTACTAAATATGAATAAAGTAGAAAAGAAAAGTATTTTGGCGCAAAAGCGTCACTGGCGTGTACGCAGAAAAGTATCAGGCTCGGCTGAAAGACCTCGTTTGACTCTTTTTTTGAGCAACAAGAATATCAATGTTCAGTGCGTTGATGATACTAAAGGTTTAACTTTGGTTTCTTTGAGCACTATTTCTAAAGAGCTTAAAGGCGAAAAATTGCTCCCTAATATGGCAGGTTGTACTGCATTGGGCGCAAAAGCAGGCGCAAAAATCAAAGCAGCAGGTATTGAAGCTGTTGTTTTTGATAAAGGTGCTCGTAGCTACACAGGTTGCGTAAAAGCTTTTGCTGATGCAGTTCGTCAGGCAGGTATAAACTTCTAATATCAAAGTTATGAGTAAAGAATTTAAAAGACAAGCCCCTCAATCAGAACAGGTAGAGTCTGAATTTATCGAAAAAGTAGTGCATATCAATCGTTGCGCAAAAGTTGTAAAAGGTGGCAGACGCTTCTCTTTCTCGGCTTTAGTTGTGATTGGCGACCAAAAAGGTCAAGCAGGTCTCGGCTATGGAAAAGCAAAAGAAGTTCCAGACGCAATCCGCAAGGCAACTGATAGAGCTCAAAAAAGTTTGAAGACATACGCGCTCAAAGATGGCACTATACCTCATGAGGTTTTGGGTCAATGCGATGGTGGCGCTGTGATGTTGAAACCTGCAGCTCCTGGTACAGGTGTCATTGCAGGCGGTGGCGTAAGAGCTGTTCTTGAAGCCGTAGGTATCAAGAATGTTCTTAGTAAATCACTAGGTTCAAATAACGATGGCGCTATGGTTAATGCAACTCTCGACGCATTGTCACAGTTGCGTACTTCAGACACAATTGCTAAACTCAGAGGCAAAGCTTAATTGCCAAAAGGAGCATATATAATATGAAATTACATAATCTTTCCAATCCCGCAGGCGCGAAACATTCACGTAAGCGTCTCGGTTGTGGCGTAGGTAGTGGTCACGGTAAGACTTCAGGTAGAGGTCACAAAGGTATGCACGCTCGCTCAGGTGGCGGTGTTCGTCCTGGATTCGAAGGCGGTCAAATGCCTTTGTATCGTAAACTTCCACAACGCGGATTTAACAATTATAATTATCGTACAGAATACGCTGTCGTCAATTTGAGCGACATCGAAAAAATGTCTGTAGCTGATATAAATCGCGATGAACTCGTTAAAGCAGGCTTAGTAAGAGCTTCTAGCAAGTTAATCAAAGTTTTAGGACAAGGAAAATTGACTAAAAAAGTGACAATCACTGCAGATAAGTTCTCTGAGAGCGCAAAAGCTCAAATAGAAGCCGCAGGTGGTAAAGCTGTTTTAGTTGTAAAGAACGAAGGCTAATCTTATGTTTAGCGCATTTGTAAATTGCTTTAAAATTCCAGAACTTCGTCAACGTATAATGTTGATGTTGGGTTTGGTATTTATTGCTCGTGTGGGAGCTAGTATTCCTGTGCCTGGGATAGATATGTCTCCTTTGCGTGACTTCTATGCAAGCGCAGGTGGCAATGCTAACGACGGTTTGATGGGTCTTTACAATATGTTTACTGGTGGTGCGATGCTCCAAGGCGCGATTTTTGCTCTTGGGATTATGCCATACATTTCTGCTTCTATTATCTTGCAACTTATGGGTGCTGTTGTGCCAAGTATTGCAAGATTAATGCAAGAAGGTGAAATTGGTAGACAAAAAATCTCTCAATACACTCGTTATCTGACTTTGTTGATTTCTCTCATCCAAGGGGCTATGCTTCTTTGGGCATTGAGCTATACTCCTGAAACTCTATTTCAAGGTTTCGACAAGAATGCTTATGGTAGCTTAGTAGTTGCAAGCAGTATTCCATTGTTCATGCTTTGGGGCTTAGTGATATTGGTAAGCGGTTCAGCTATATTGATGTGGTTGGGCGAGCAAATCACTGCTAAAGGTATAGGCAATGGTATTTCTATCTTGATTACTGTTGGTATTATTGCTGACTTGCCACAGGCCGTCACGCAAATGTATGCTCTCTTCTTTGATAAGCCGATAGGCGCGGAAGGTTCTACTTTTGGCACGCTACACTTGATTGCGTTAATGGTGATTTTATTTGCTGTGACAGCATTGATTATCTTGGTGATACAAGGTGTTCGTAAGATTCCAGTTCAATACGCAAAGCGTGTTGTTGGCAATAAAGTAATGGGTGGTCAAAGCTCATACTTGCCTTTGAAAGTCAATTATGCAGGTGTAATGCCTATCATTTTTGCTAGTGCTATCTTGCTTTTGCCTCAACAAATTTTCGGTTCTATGAGCTTTGGTGCGCACAACACTTTGTTTGGTGTGCTCATTGTTCTCTTTTCTTATTTTTGGGTTTCAATCATGTTCAAACCTTTGCAAATCTCTGACGATTTGAAGCGTTATGGCGGTTATATTCCTGGAGTTCGTCCTGGACAACCAACAGCGCAATTTTTGGACTATGTGATGACTCGTTTAACTTTAGCAGGTGCTCTTTTCTTAGCAGGTATTGCGGTCTTCCCACAAATACTTACTGACGCATGGGGTATTCCTCAAAGCATTTCACGTTTCTTTGGTGGCACAGGCGCATTGATTGCGGTTGGTGTTGCTTTAGATACAATGCGTCAAGTAGAAACATATTTACTCCAACGTCACTACGATGGCTTCCTTCAAAAAGGACGCATACGTGGAAGAAGCGTTGGCGAAGCAAAACGTCTTCTCGACACAAAACAACTCAAAAATCTTTGGGCATTGTGGACACCACTTATCTGTATCACAGTAATAGGTTTGTGTGCATACATTGCTCGTAAATGGCATTTGCTCTCTTTCTAAGAGAGTGAATGGCAAAGTTCTTTAAAATTACAATAAACTATTAGACGGCGCGCCGCATGATTCCGATAAAATCAGAAAGAGATTTACGAGTCATGCGCACTGCATGCGTGATTGCCGCAAATGTGCTCGAACGACTTTGTCGAATCGCACAAGCCGGCATATCCACTTGGGAATTAGACCAAGCGGCCAAAGAATTTATAGCAGAATATTCTGCTAGAAGTGCTTGTTATAAGTACAAAAATGGTCGCCTACGTTTCCCTAGTTATATTTGCGCATCGGTCAACGACGAAATAATTCATGGGATAGGCAGTCCAAATCGTATACTGAAATCAGGTGATATTATAAGTTTTGATGTAAGCGTCTTCTACCAAGGTTTTGCCGGTGATAATACCCGAACCATTGCAATAGGCAACGCTTCACCTGATGTTTTGAAAATGATTCAAACTTGTGAATTTGCCCTGCAAGAAGGCATTGCAAAAGCAGTGGCAGGGAATCGCGTCGGCGATATTTCTAACGCTATTCAAAAGTGTGTTGAAGCTGGAGGCTATGGCATTGTGGAAGAATTCACAGGTCATGGATTAGGACGTCAATTGCACGAAGAGCCTCAAATTCCCAACTACGGAAAAGCGGGAACAGGGCCTCTTCTAAAAAGCGGGATGACCTTGGCAATAGAACCAATGATTACATTGGGCAGTTCAGAAATCTCGATAAATAATGACGGATGGACTGTTCATACAGCCGATGGTCTTCCAAGTTGCCACAGTGAACACACTGTTTTGGTGACAGATAAAGGCTACGAGATTCTGACTATTCCTAATATTTAGAAAAAAGAAAAAAATTTCCAAATATTGAAAAAAAGTCTTTTCAAACAATAAAAAATAAACACAATACCAACCCTTTAACAATCAAATAAAAATATGCCAAGATTACTAGGTATAGACATACCAAATAATAAGCGCACTGAATTTGCGCTCAGATATATATACGGTATAGGTCCTGCTCGCGCAAAGATAATTTGCGAAGTTGTAGGTATCGATCCGGCAACTCGCTCTCAGGATTTGACTGAAGAGCAACTCAATAAAATTGCGCAGACAATCACTGAACGCCAATTCAAATTTGAGGGCGATCTTCGTCGTGAAATAGGCGCAAACTTAAAGCGTTTGTCAGCGATTAAGAGCTATAGAGGCTTGCGTCACTCAAAGGGTTTGCCTGTAAGAGGTCAACGCACACGCACAAATGCTCGTACACGCAAAGGCGCTCGCAAGACTGTTGGCGTTGTCACGAAGAAATAATTTAATGAATTTTTGCAATGAGCCAAGAAGATAAAAAAACAAAAGAAGTCGAACAACTCGAAAAAGTCGATGCGGTCGCACAAACTGAACAAGAACAGAAACCATCTCAACCTTCTGCTAAAGATTTGCTCGCTGATGAAATCGGTGAAATCAAAGTCAGAAAAGCTAAGGGTAGTAAGAATGTTGTTTCTGGAGTTTGTCATATCAATGCAACTTTCAATAACACAAAAGTGACATTTACAGATAATCAAGGCAATGTAGTTAGCTGGTCTAGCGCAGGCAAAATGAATTTCCGTGGTTCTCGCAAAAGCACAGCTTATGCGGCTCAAATGGTGACTCAAGACGCTGGTAAAGTTGCAATGAGTCACGGCATGAAAGAAGTTTCTATTGAAGTTAAAGGTCCAGGAATGGGTCGCGACGCTGCAATACGTTCTTTGCAAGCTTTGGGCTTTATCGTAAACACTATTCTCGACGTAACTCCTGTTCCTCACAACGGTTGCCGTCCACGCAAACGCAGAAGAGTATAATAACAATTTTATAATTTAAGGATAATTTATATGGCTCGTTATACAGGTCCAGTCACAAGAATAAACCGCCGTTTTGGTCAGGCAATTTTCCAAGCAAAAAAAGCTATGGAAAAAAAGCCTTATCTCCCAGGCATTCATGGTCCACGTTTACGCAGAAAAGCTTCTGAGTATTCATTGGGTCTTAATGAAAAACAAAAGCTACGTTTCATGTATGGTCTTACTGAAAAGCAATTCCGTTTGACTTTCGCAAGAGCGAAGAAACAACGTGGCGTCACAGGCGAAGTGTTCATGCAATTGCTCGAAATCAGATTAGACAATATCGTTTATCTTTTGGGTTTTGCTCGCACACGTAAAGCATCAAGACAAATGGTGAATCACGGTCACGTTGTTGTGAACGGCAAAAAAGTCGACATTCCAAGTTTCAATTGCAAACCTGGTGATGTTGTGGAAATTTCAGAAAAGAGTAATTCACGTCAGCTCGCTCAACGCGGATTAGACGATACTCAATTACATACTCCTCCAGCTTGGCTCGAAAGAATTGATGGCGCATTCCGCGGCACAGTAAGTCGTTTGCCAATCCGTGACGAGATGGACAAGACTATAAACGAACAGCTTATAGTAGAATTTTACTCTCGCTAATAATTAACTAAGGAGTATCCATGGCCAAAAGACTCGGAAAATTTGAATTACCAAAACGTCTTGTAAAAGACGAAGCATCGGCAACATCAACTTACGCTAAGTACGTTGCTGAGCCTTTTGAAACTGGTTTTGGACACACTATAGGCAATTCTCTGCGTAGAGTTTTACTTAGTTCTATTGAAGGTGCTGCAATCAGCTCTATCAAAATAGAAGGTGTCAATCACGAATTTCAAAGTATCAAGGGCGTAGTAGAAGACGTCACAGATATCGTTCTCAACCTTAAGAAAATCAAGCTTATCAGCGCGAATCGCGAACCTAAGCGTTTGATGATTAAAGTTGATAAAGAAGGTTCCGTCACAGCAGCAGATATTCAGCAAGATTCTGATATTACTGTTGTAAATCCAGAACAAGTAATCTGCACACTCGATACAAAACAAAAGTTCACAGCTGAAGTTCAAATTTCAGTTGGTAGAGGTTGGAGACCTGCTGAAGAAAATAAATATGCTGATCAGCCTATAGGCGTGATTGCTGTTGATTCTTTGTTCAGCCCAGTTGAGTTGGTTCGTTATTCTATCGACGCAACTCGTGTAGGTCACATGACAGATTTCGACAAGCTCACTCTTGAAGTGTGGACAGACGGAAGAATTTCTCCTGATGACGCAATGAAGGAAGCGGCAGTAATCTTGCGCTTGCACGTTGAAGTGTTCGACAAGATCAATGACGACGCTATCGAATTTGCAACAGAAGGTAAGGAAGTCAGCGAAGAACAAAATCGTCTGCGTAAGCTTTTGAACATGAGCGTAAACGAAATTGAACTTTCTGTAAGAGCTGCAAATTGCTTGAATAATGCTAACATTACAACTGTTGGTGAATTGGCAATGAAGAGCGAACAAGAAATGTTAAAATATCGCAACTTCGGTAAAAAGTCTCTCAATGAAATCAAGAGCAAGCTCGAGCAAATCGGTTTGTCTTTGGGTATGAAAATCGATGAGCGTTTAATCGATCAGCTGTAAAATTTAAAATAATTTAGACAATGCGTCACAATAAACATAAACATCAACTTGGCGTTAAGAAAGAGCATCGCGAGGCTATTATGGCTGCGCTTTCAACTGCTCTCTTCACCCATGACAGAATTGAAACAACTCTCGGCTATGCAAAAGCTTTGCGTCCATTTGCCGAAAAAATAATCACTTTAGCGAAGAAAGCGCAAGCGTCAGAAGACAAAGCTGTAAAGCTTCATTATCGTCGTCAGGCTATTTCTAAAGTAAGAGACTCAGGCGTTGTTGCTGAACTCTTCGACAAAAAAGTTGAAAAGTTTACAAAGCGCGAAGGTGGCTATACTCGTATCTACAAGCTCGTAAGACGTGTAGGAGATGCTGCTGAAATGGCTCTCATTGAATTAATTGAAGCTGAAGATGCTGGCTACAAAAAGGGTGCTAAAAAAGCTACCAAGAAAACAGCTAAAAAATCTGCGGCTAAGAAAACTGCAAAAAAGACTGCAACAAAAAAAGTAGCTGAAGAAGCTCCTGCTGATGCTGCTGTTGAAGAATCAAGCCAAGCTTAGTTTCATCTGCAAAGAAAATATCAACATGATACGCATCCTGCTTTGCTAGGTGCGTATTAGTTTTTAAAATAACACTCTTAACTATGGAATTTACAGTTGCTACATATTTTGCAATTATAATCATGATTGCTCTGGTATCTGTCGGAGTGATTGCATGGATTAGAGAACGCAAAGAATTGAGTAATTATAAATCACTTACTAAAATGCGCGTCTATCATTGCATCAAGTGCAATGCGGTTTACACTGCGTTGCCATTGACAAAAACGGTAGAATGTCCTTTGTGCAAAAACCAAAATAGCAATCTCAGATTTTAATAAATATCATGAATCAAAAAATAGCAGTTCTGGATTTCGGATCTCAATACACTCAAGTCATCGCAAGAAGAATACGTGAATGCAGTGTTTATTCTGAGATTTTGCCTTTTAATACAAAAGCGAGCGCGCTTAAAAAAATGGGCGTGACGGGCGTGATATTGTCTGGTGGGCCCGCAAGCGTGCTGACTAAAGGTTCGCCTCGTTGCGACAAGGCGATTTTCGAGATGGGTATACCCGTATTGGGTATATGTTATGGTTTGCAACTTATGGCTTACATGCTAGGTGGCAAAGTCGTTTCTAGCACTCATCGTGAATATGGTCATGGTCTTTTGAGCTTCAAGAGCAAGAGTGCTTTGTTGAAAGGTTTGACTAGTCCGCTCAAAGTTTGGAATTCTCATGGAGACAAACTTGACGCTTTGCCTAAAGGTTTTTCCGCTATTGGAGCGACTGAAAATTCTGCTTATGCTCTAGTTTCTGACGAGTCTAAGAAATTCTATGGAATGCAATTTCATCCTGAAGTTGTGCATACCCCTCAGGGTATGGAAATCTTGAAAAACTTTTTATTTGGAATCTGCAAATGCACGGGCGATTGGACTATGTCCGACTACGTGAATACGGCAGTTCAGAACATCCGTGATACCGTTGGCGACAAGAAAGTAATACTTGGTCTTAGCGGTGGCGTGGATTCTTCTGTCGCTGCGGCTCTCATCCACAAAGCTATTGGCGATAATTTAACTTGTGTTTTTGTTGACAATGGTCTTCTTCGTAAGAATGAAAGAGGTAGTGTAGAAAATCTTTTCAAAAACAATTTCAAGATGCGCATGATTACTTCTAAAGCGCAAAATCTTTTCTTGAAAAAGTTGAAAGGTGTGACGGACCCTGAACGTAAACGCAAGATTATTGGCAAAACATTTATTGAAATTTTTGATAAAGAAGTTAAAAAGCTTGGAACGATTGACTTCTTGGCTCAAGGAACTCTTTATCCTGACGTGATTGAGAGTGTTCCGATTGCTGGTAATCCCGCATCGTTAATCAAAAGTCACCACAATGTGGGCGGGCTTCCAAAGAAGATGAAGCTGAAGCTTCTGGAACCTCTTCGTGAACTTTTCAAAGACGAAGTTCGCGCGCTAGGCAAAGAGCTTGGGCTCTCTAAAGAAGTCCTTTGGCGTCATCCTTTCCCAGGACCAGGATTGGGAGTACGTGTTATTGGCGACATCACCAAGCAACGTTTAGACATTCTCCGCAATGCAGATGCAATTCTTCTTGAAGAAATGAAAGCAAGTGGTCTCTACTACAAAGTTTGGCAAGCATTCGCTGTTTTCCTTCCTGTAAAAACCGTAGGCGTAATGGGCGACGAGCGCACTTACGACAACGTTATTGCTCTTCGTATCGTTGAATCCACAGATGCTATGACTGCAGACTGGGCGCATATTCCTCATGAACTTCTTGGAAAAATCGCCAATCGCATTATCAACGAAGTTAAAGGCGTCAACCGCGTCTGCCTCGACATCTCCTCAAAACCCCCTTCAACTATCGAATGGGAATAAAAGGAAAATAAAAATTTTTATTTTAAAAAGGCGAATTATGAAAATAATATTTATTTTCACAATTCGCCTTTTTGTATAAATATTTCTTTTCTTGTTCACATTATCTCTTGTTGGGCTCTGCCCAACACCCGCAAAAGGGCTTCCGCCCTTTTGAAACCTGATTGGGGCTGGTTTCGCCCCAAACCCCAAAGCAAGTGCGACTTGCAGCGATAATTACTCATAGTCTGCAAAGTCAAATTGTTCGCATTGCTTCGCAATTGCTACTCTCGATTAGTCGAATAAAAAATGCGCGCAAATAGAATGCTAAGAGAGTAAAACTAAAAAATGATTTGTAAGGCATCGCATTGAGCAATTGCTTTAGCAATGCGTGTGTCTTCTTTGTAGAAGGGCTATATGATGCAAACGCAACGTTTGCTTTGGATTGCAAAGGCGAAACCAGCCTTTGCTGGATTCAAAAGGCAAAGCCTTTTGCGGGTGTTGGGCAGAGCCCAACAAATATATACAAAAAGAGCATTTTCGTTTAATAAATTATTAAATGAAAATGCTCTTTTTAAAATAAATTATTTTTTTATCTTGTTGATGCGCTTCCCCATTTTAGGGTGATGATTAGGAGGATCCAGAAGGATAGGGTGGAGAGAGGGGATTGGAATGGGTTGGAGAATATGGATAGGATTAGGATGAGTATACAGGTGAGAAGTAAAGGGAAGTTGTAGATAAAGAAGGATTGTCTTAGTTTAAAAAGCCAGTTGATGAAGAAGAATGCAGGGGTGACGATAATTAGGAGGAGACCTACGAGTCCTTCTTCAACGAGTACTTTTAGCAAGTCGGAATTAGGGTACGCTATGGGAGTAGCTCCTATTTCGATAGATTGCACGAAAGAGTAGATTGTTTTGAAAGAGCCAGTACCCCAACCGAAAAGGGGTCTTTCTTTAATCATAGGAATTACATCTTTGAGGATAATTTCTTTTTGCGAGATTGTGATTGATTGTGGATTATTTGAGTCTACTAAAGTGAGTTCATTTGGGTTGTAAAAGGAGTTGGAGAACACGTATACAGCGACGATTAGGGCAAGTGCTGATGTTGCGAAATAGCAGACTGCAGGGATTGACGCCCAAAATTTATTACGCTTTGGCATTTTGCTTAATGAGCTATTGTCCCAGTGAGCGTATTGGTTTTCGAGGGTTGGAATCACATTTATTGCGAGCAAGAAGAAAGAGAATGTAAGGCAGATAGAGCTAATGATTATGTATGCTGGTAGTTGAGTTATCAAAACGCTTATGTATAAGATTCCCACCGCACAAAGCAAAAGAAAACGCATCGAAAGTATGAATCGAGACATAGAAAAGTTTTGCCTGTAGTGGCTAAAAGCAAGGAGTAGTCCCGCAATCCATAGGGTCGCTAACGAAGCCCAAGTTGAACGGTCTTTAAAAGTGAAAACGGATTCTGATTTTGTTTCAGTAAACGCTATACTAAAATGTCTTAGCATGTAGTATGCAAAAAGAATAAATCCAAAGCCCACAGTTGCAAATGCGCAAAATAAAATGATTCTGCGCATGACATAAAGTGAATCTGTCAGAAAGTATATGGAGCAAGACACTGCAACAATGCTCAAGAATATCAATTGAGAAGAAATAGGATAGGCAGCATGCGCGCCCACATTTACTAAAAGTTCTGAAGATTCAATCATCCTCACGTATGATAAATCGCCATTGGCGATTGTTTGAACTATAGGGTTCATCCATCCACAGATTGTAATTCCAAGAAGAATCAGTGCGGGCGCAATACAAAGAATGTAGATTCTACGCACATAAAATTCTGAATCAATCCAAGCGAATCTGTAGTGAAAAATGTTCACTGGAGCAAGAAGTCCAAGCGCGACCAAAAAGCCCATCGCCAAATTGAAATCAAAAAAGCTTAGTAGCAAAGGCACGATAAAAGTAGTCGTTGTATTGACAAATAAAAGAAGCTCGTGATGGCATTTAAAATTTACATTAGTTACGTCTTCGTCTCTCATTTATTTTCCTTGTAGCAAATTGAAGCGGATATTTCGTTTGATTTTTGTAGTCCGTATAAAAATTCAATCAGCATTAGCGAGAAATCTATGGCAGTTCCTGCGCCTTTTGATGTGATGATATTTTTATCGAGTATAGTTGAAGTGTTTGGATTGTGCAATTCAAGCTGGTTCGCAACACTCGGATGTCCAGTGCAATTCTTGTTTTCTAGAATTCCAGATTTTTTAAGAATTATAGGAGCTGCGCAAATTGCGCCTATGGGCAGATTTTTTTGATGCGCGTTTTTCAAAAATTCAATCAGTAAATTATTGTTGATTGCTTTGTGAACACCAGAGCCGCCACTTAAGACAATCATGTCATAAGAAAAATCTAAACGGTCTTGTAGGCGAAAATCGGCATGCAGAAAAATAGAACTCCTGCCTTTTGTCAGAAGATTATTTTCAAGAGTCAAAATTTCAACATGAGCGCCAGCACGTCGAAGCAAATCGACAGGCGTGATTGCTTCGATTTCTTCAAAATCTTCAAAAATTATTACAGCAATATTTTTCATAAATCTTTTGTGAAATTGTTTATTGCGTCCCAAAAAAGCGCAGGGTTGTAGTCAAATAAATCAAGATGTCCGGCTCCTTGAATTGTAAGAAGAGTCTTGTTATTTTCTCGCTTTGTGTAAAGAGCTTTGCAATTTCTGTATGGAACAATTCTATCAGCAGTTCCATGAATGAACAAGACAGGAGCTGAAACAAGATTGATTTTTTCAATATTTTTCAACATATCGAAAGGAAAAATATTGTAGGGCAACACGGCATTGAATGCTGTGGAAAATGCCCCCATTACAATGAGTCCCGCAACATCATTTTGACTCGCAAGATGAATCGCGGCCGCGCCTCCGAGAGAGTATCCTGCAATGATTGTATTTTCTTTTGTAATTCCAAGATTCTTTTGTGTCCAAGCAAAAGCAATGTCTGCGGCTTCTAAAATATTATCTTGAGAAGGAGTGCCTTTGCTGTGTCCGTATCCAAAATAGTCATAAGCCAAAATGTTGAAACCTCGCTTTTGCCACAACTTAAGTAGAGGCAAAATTTCGCCAATATCTTCTCCGTTTCCATGACTATAAATCACAGTGAATTTTGCGTTTTCCGCTTTGAGAAAAATAGCGGAAATTTTGTCATCTATCATGAAGAAAGGGTCGCCGAAAACATAGTTTGCTTTAGGAGCGGGAAAGGCGATTTTTTCTTTCAAGAAAAACGCAAGAATAGTAATTGCAATGTAAGCAATCAAAAGAGATATGGCTATTTTAATTAGAATCATAAAAAATCATTTAAAGATTTCCATTGCAAAATAGATATGTCGTCAGGACGCAAAATTTTTGAAATGCTTTCTGATTCAAGCCAGTTGTTTGCAGCGCTAGAATCTTTTTCTTCATTTAAGTTTTTGACGATAGAGCCAATTTGTTTGCGTCTTTGAGAAAAGATTTTTCTTATCAAAAACTTTGTTTCCTCTTTAAAGAAGAAAGGATTTTCTTTTAGTTTCAATGCGAGCAAAAGCGAATCGACCTTAGGTTTTGGATAGAAGCAATTTGCCGAAACTTTGTGTGTTTCAAAAATTTCATAAGCTAAATTTATGAATATAGAAATAGGGCAGTATTGCGAACTTTGCTCTTTTGCAGTGAATCGCACAGATGCTTCTTTTTGCAACATCAAGACCATTTTTGATGGAGCTTTTTTTGAGATTGCAGCGTCTATCCATGGCGTGCTGATTGCATAAGGCAAATTTGCAACCACTTTGAAGTTGCATACTTCTTCAGGCAAATCTGCTAGAGGGAAGTCGAGGGCGTCTGCATTTATCAGATTTAAATTTTTAAATTTGTCACTTGGAAAAGTTTCGCACAGATGCGCATAGAGCCTCTTGTCTAATTCGATTGCAAAAAGATTCACATTTTTTTCAAGTAAAGCGCCACTCAAAGTTCCAAGTCCGGGACCTACCTCCACGACAAAATCGCCATCTTTGATTTCCGCAAGAGTTAAGGATTTACGCACGATGTTAGAGTCTATTAAAAAATTCTGCCCTAGCTTTTTATTCGGAAAGTGATTCAATTCTTTCAACAATGCGGTAGTCTGTGAAGGGCTCAACTGTCCTAAAAAATCCATGAAATTAGATTGCCTATATTATCTGCAAATGTAAATTTAAAAATTAAGATTGATACAACATGCAAAATATTGAAAAGCTCAGAGAAATCATTAAAAAACTTCGCGCGCCCGATGGATGCCCTTGGGATAGAAAACAAACACATGCGTCTGTGCGTGGGCATCTTGTCGAAGAGTGCGCAGAACTCCTTGACGCAATAGACCGCAATGACATTGAGAATATGCGTGAAGAATTGGGTGATGTTTTGATGCATCTTTTGTTGCATAGCGAAATTGCTTCAGAGAATAATGATTTCAATTTTGATGACGTCACGGCGGAACTTGCGGAGAAATTGGTGCGACGTCATCCGCATGTTTTTGGAGACAAGTTTGCGAAAGACGCAGATGCTGTTTTAGAAATTTGGAACGATGTAAAAAAGTCTGAAAAAAGAACAGTGTATAAAAATATTTTTGAAAAAGTGCCAAAAAATATTTCCGCATTGAGATTCGCAAAAGATGTGGAAAAAGCCTTCCCAGACTTGACTGTGGAAGAGTCTCTAACAGCAGAGCAGATGCTAGGAAAGAAAATTTACGATATAGTTAAAGAGTGCAATGCGTCTAAAGTTGAACCCGAAGGAGCATTACGTGATTATATAAATTTGTTGCGTGAAAAAGCAGATGCCTGAAAATTCTGAAAGAGAATTTTTTTTGAATGACAATAAAATTCGTTTGATTGTCAAGTCGGTGTATCGCTCAAAAAGCTTCAAAGTAATGGTGGAAAATGGAAAAGTTTTTTTGCATAAACCATTTTATGCAAAGCTTTTCGATGCTCTTGAATTTTTAAAAAGCAACGAGCGTTGGGTTTTAGATAGATTAGCGAATTCTCATGAAAGCGAAAAATTATCTGTGTATCTTGCAAAAAATAATACGCTTTTTTTGAATGGAGTTTTAAAGAGTGTGAGTCTAATGAATAGTCGCACAGAAGCTTTTTATGTAGAAAATGAAAACGAAATGGTTTTCTCTTTTCCTTTTGAAAACGAAGATTCTTTACAGGAAATTTTTATAGAGTGCGCAAAAAAACATATCAAAAATAGAGTGGATTATTTTTCTTCTCTTTATGAATTTGCGCCACATAAAATAAGTTTGCGTTCGCAAAAGAGCAGGTGGGCATCGCGTTCTGCGTCAGGGGTTTTGTCTTTTAATTGGCGTGTTTTGCTTCTTAATGAAGACTTGCAAAACTATGTGATTTTACATGAATTAGCGCACTCAAAATTTATGGATCACTCTGTTTCGTTTTGGATTTTTCTAAATAGAATTTGTCCTAATGCTCGCAAGTTAGATAGAGCGTTGGTCCGTGAAGGAAAATATATTTTTAGCGTAGGCAGGGAGTGATTTTGTCTATTACTGCTTTGCTTTTTTGCGTTATGTATTCCATCGATTGTTCTATTTCACTCTCTAAAAAAGCAGCGTTTTCATTCGCGATTTTTGTTAAATCTTCGAGTGTATAAATAAATATATTTTCAAAGTTTTTATTTATTTCTTCTATATTACATGGCACAGCTAAGTCTATCAAAAATAACGACGCGCCTTTTTTGTTTTCTTCGGTATTTGCCAAGTGTTCTTCCTTTAAAAATGCTATATTTGAGCTTGATGCGCAAATCACAATATCCCATTTATAAAGCTGATTCAAAGCGAGATTTAAGTCTATCGCACAACACTTATTTTCAAGCGACAATGACAATGCGTTTTCCCAAGTTCTACTTGCAACTGTGAGATTTTCTGCTCCTCTTGCAACAAGCGAAAATGCGACATCTTTACCTACATTGCCTGAACCTATGAGCAAAATTTTTACACTTTTTAAATCGTCAAAAATTCTTTGAGACAAATCAGAAACAACGCCTCCTAAAGTAATTTTGCCTTTGCCTATTAGCGTGTTTGTTCTTATCCATTTTGCGCTTTGAATAGCTTTTTGAAAAAGAACATTAAGTATGTTGCCTGAGCTTTTTTCAGATAAAGATTTGTCGTAAGCGTTTTTGATTTGCCCAAAAATTTCTGTTTCGCCCATGAGCTGAGAATCCATACCAGAAGCCACTTTAAAGAGATGTTGCGCAAGTTCTAGTGATTCTAATTTATATGCGTTCGCTTCAAAAAAATCGTTTTGAAAAAAGTTTTTTGTAAATAAAATTGCGTCTGCAAAAGCGTCAATTTTTTCACTCACAAAATAAATTTCGAGTCTATTGCATGTTGATAAAACTACGATTTCTTGCGCAAAAGAATTCAGGGCTTGTTTGCGAAATACGCTTTGTGATTCTTCAGAAAGACTAAACTTTCCTAAAATATCGGAATTAGCGCAGGCGTGAGATATCCCAATTAAACACAGCCTTTTCATTGTTAGAGCAAGGTTGCGATTGCTTCACAAAATTCATTTAATTTTTTAGAAGCGGGGATTTCGAATTTCTTAATTAGCTTTTGAGCGTAATGTATTCGCTCTAAGAATTTTTCTTTGCAAATTCCAAACACATTATGCTCTTCCATCGACTTGCGTATAGACACAGCATCATCATTTTCAACTTGAATTTTCAACGCGCGCAATTCTTTTTTATTTAGCAAGGATTCAAGAACTAACATAGGTAATGTGCGTTTGCCTGAAAGTAAATCTGTGCCTAAAGTTTTGCCAATATCTTTGTTTGAAATGTTCCAATCGCAAATATCGTCATAGATTTGATAAGCCATGCCAAGCTCCATGCCCGCATTTTCAGCGGCATCACTCCATCCTTTAACGTCAATGCAGCTTGCTCCAAGATAGCACGACAACGCAAACAAAACAGCGGTTTTATTTCTTATGATTTCGTAATAATCTTTTAAAGTAATAGCTTTATTTTTTTGACTTATGCTTTGCTTGATTTCTCCTTCGCAAAGTTTCTTGATTGTGTTGATAGATTTTATATTTGCTTGAGCAGAATTATTCGCGACAAGCAAATGCATAGCTTGAGCAAAAATTGCGTCACCTAAAAGAATCGCCATACGCATCCCGTATTTCTTATAGACGGTAGGTGTGTTGCGACGCATAGAAGCATCGTCAATCACGTCGTCATGAATGAGAGTTGCCAAATGAGTGAGTTCCACACTAGCTGCGCGTTCAAGAACTCTCTCGTTTAAATCTATTCCCCAAGAAGAAGCGAACACGAGCATAGGGCGAATGAATTTTCCTTTCGGACGAATACATTCTTTAATTTCTCTTTTCAAGGATTTGTCAAAAGTGTCTGCTTGCTTTTTTAAAAAAGACTCGAGTGCAGACAAGTGTTTTTGCATTGTCTTTGAAAAGGGTTTTATGCCTTTTTCGCTTAATTCCATTCCAAACATTCTTACAGTGTGACAATTTCTTGCAATTAAAAAATTGAAAAATTTATTTATTTGTGATGTCTTTTTTCTATGGATAAATCAGACCCAATTTTTGCGTTAATATTTTTTGCAGGTGCTTGCTATTTATTTTCTTTGTTTTGGAAAGACTTGGTTGCATATAAGAAAACTAACACTATAAATCCTAAAGCCTTTGAAGGGGCTTTGCCAGCAGATAGACCTATTCTTCGTATTGCGGTGATAGGCGCAATTATCTTGTTAGTTATGCAAGTGTTTTTTGAATATTCGACAGGCACAGTTCAAGAGCAAACAGAAATTGGCTATTTTGCGCTCTTAACATTAACAGCTTCAGCTTTTATAGAAGAGCTTGTATTCAGAGGCTATTTTGTTGTGAAGAACAAAGGTATTGTTGCTCTTTGGTCGTTCAATATTTTGTTCTCTTTGATATTCGCATTGATGCATCCCTACATGTGGGATTGGGTTCCAAGTGAGGGTAGCCTTTTTGGAAACACATTAGAATTCTCATTCACAATAAAGACAATCGGTTCAACAGCGTTCATGTTTTTAAATTCAATGTTTTTCTATTTATTAAGATTCAATAGTCTGAATAAAAACATGTCTATATTGCCATGTATATTAGCGCATTTCATGTTTAATTTGAATGTGTTTGCAGTCAAACTTTTCCAAGGATTCGTTGTCTGAAAATGGAGTTCTTGAAAAAGAATGTTTTGTTTTTAGCACCCATGTCGGGCTATAGCGATAGCGCGTACAGACATATGCTCAAGAAGCTTGGCGCAGATGTTTGCGTGAGCGAATTTGTTCATTGCGCGGCGGTTTTGCATAGAGCAAAAGCTGTCTTTGAAAAACTTTTTATAGATAAAAATGAGCGTCCTTGCGGGATACAAATTTTCGGTTGCGACCCAAGCGAAATGGCGCAAGCTGCTCAAATTATCGAGAATGAATTTGCCCCTGAATTTCTTGATATAAATTTTGGATGTCCTGCGCCAAATGCAGTGCTTGCAAATGCAGGGGCGGCTCTTTTGAAAGACACAAATTTAATGTGCAAAATTGTCGAAAAAGTTTCTGCATCTTTGAAGAAAACTCCTGTGACGGCAAAGTTGCGAACTGGTTATACTAAAGATTCTATCATAGTGCCAAAAGTGATTTCTCAATTGGAAGATGCGGGAGCAAAAATGATAGTTTTGCATGGAAGAACAAAGTCTCAAGGATATATGGGTCAAGCCGATTGGCAGTTGATTGAAGAATGCGCAAGGCATGCAAAAGTTCCATTTATTGGAAATGGAAGTGTTGAAACTTTAAGCGCTGAATTTTTGAAAAATTCAAAATGTTTTGGATTCATGATAGGACGTCACGCTCTTGTAAATCCTTGGATATTTGCGGAAGTTAAATCTAAAATTTTGGGAACAGATTTCAAAGAACCACTGCCTCAAGACAAAATAAATTTGGCAAAAGAATATCTTGAAATTCGTCTTTCAAAAGACACTATAAGTATATCGGATTTCAAACATTCAAAATCGCAAATAGTAAAATTTTTGCGTGGAGGCGAAGGTTTTAAAGATATGCGTTTTGCAATTTCACGCACAAAAAATTTTGAAGAATTAACAAAAATATTTTTATGAGATCACTTTTTTTATCGATTTTATTTTTCACTACAACTTGCTTTGCCGCCCCAAGTTTTGACGTCTCTGAAAAGTCGGAGAGAAAAAATTTGAGTGAAGTCAAAGTTTCAGAAGAGGATATAAAAAATTGGAACTATGCTTGCGAATATTTTATAGCAGCTTCAAATTATTTTGATGAAAAGAATTTTGAACATGCTCTAGAACTTATTGATAAAGCCATAAAAGAAGCTCCATCACAAATTTATGAAGTTTGGATGATGCACATTTTAAAAGGCGATATTTTACGCTACTTAGGCAAATATGAAGAGGCTCGCGCGGCATACGCTTATGTTGTCACCGATATCAGTTTTCGAGGACAAGCATGGGCGCAAGGCATATACAAAATGGGTTTGGCTTGGTATGATGAAAAAGAATGGCTTAGAGCTCATAGTTATTTTGAGAGAGTATATGTCAATTATATGGCGTTTGAATATTGGGCTAGCAGAGCTTATCTTTATGACGCAAAGGCATTCTTGAAATTGGGCGACACTAAAAATGCAAAAAATATTTTACGTGAATATTTATATATAGCAAAAATTCGTGAAGGTTCAATTTTTCAAGAAGCCGCCGCAATCAATAGAGAATTACTTAATATAAAATAGTTCTTATATAAGAAAAGGTCTTTTCGCAAAAGCCATTGCGTGTATGTTTGTAAAATGAGCTTTCTTTAAAACTTTTGCGCATTCATTCAGAGTCGCGCCTGTTGTGATTATATCATCTAACAAAATGATTTTAGAATTTTTGTCTAAAGAATTCTTTCTTAACGCAAAGGCATTTTTGATATTTTCTGCGCGTTCTGTTCTATGCAATTGTGTTTGAGTTTCTGTATGAGATATACGCTTTAAGATATTTGCATATTTTAACTTTTTAGAATTCTTGCATAAAGCTTTTGCGATTTCTTCGCTTTGATTGAATCCTCGTTTTCGAAGTTTTGAAGAATGCAATGGCACAGGAATCAGAATAGCATCTTTTGTAAACTCTTTGAATATGGCGTCTGAATTAAAAATTTTCGCAATATCATTTAGCAAATGGAGTCCTGATTTATATTTTAATTCTTTAATGATTTCAGCGTTTGTATCCACAAAAAGAGTAGGGCAATACGAGTTTTCAAAATAGAATTTCTCTTCAAAACATTTTGCGCAAGATGTTGTGGATTCTTCAAACTTTCCAATCAAAGGTTCGCTACAACGCAGGCAACGAGCGGAAGAATTCAAAATATTTTTCGAGCAATCTTCACAAACATAATCAAAATGATTTTCAAAATTTATTTTTCCACAAGAGATGCAAATGCGAGGATAAATAAAATCCAAGACCTTTTTAAAAAGCTTCATTAAACCAAATCGTAAAGATTTATTTTTGAATAGCTTGCTATATTGTTTTGTATACAAAATAAATCTGTCACTTCATTGTCTAAAGCTTTGCCGAATGCGTATTGGAATTCAAAATTGCCTTCGGAATTTTGTTTATAGAAAGAAGGAGTTTTTACTTTTGCAATTTTACAAAATTTAAATTCGCTCGAAGAATCAAACTGACTTGGATAATTCAAATTATATATGCAAGACGACTTTATAGGATTTCCCTTTGCAGTTTTTTCTATAAACAAAGCCGCATGATTGCAGGCATTTTTCAACGTTGTTTCAAGCTCAAGAGGAACTTGTTCATGACGCAATCTGCAAGAATCATAATGCTTTTTATCTAGATGTTTAGATAATGCGAATGACAAAATATTGTGAGAAGCTCCTTCAACAGCAGCCGCAAAAGTTCCTGAACTCAATAACAATGGGAATCCCACGTTATGACCTATATTCATTCCTGAAACAATAATGTCGGGCAATGCGTCTTTATACAAATGATTAAGCGCAATATTCACACAATCAGAAGGTGTGCCATCTATAGTGTGGCACTCGAAATTAAAAAAATCCACACTCTTTAAAGTGAGTTTTTTATGGCGTGAATATGCTCTGCCTATCCAGCTTTGTTCGTGTGCTGGGACAACAATTACGACTTCTCCTATCTTTGACAAAGCCTCTGCTGTCGCTAATAAAAAAGGCGAAGAAAGACTGTCGTCATTAGATAAAAGTATGCGCATTATTTTGAAGCCAAATAATTATTGATAGAAGCGCAGGCTTTTTTAGCTTGTCCCATCGCGCTAATCACAGTTGCCGCTCCGCTCACAACATCGCCACCTGCATATACGCCTTCCATTGAAGTTTGCAAAGTATTTTCATCAACTTCGATAGTTCCGTATTTCGTGGTTTTCAAACTTTTGCAAGTCATGGCAATTAGTGGATTTGGTTTGTTTCCTATAGAAACAACCACAGCATCGCATTCAATTTCAAACTCGCTACCTTTGACTTCAACAGGCGATTGTCTGCCTGAAGCGTCAACTTCACCAAGTTCCATGCACACACATTCGATTGCGCGAACTTTTCCATTTTCATCTGAAAGAATGCGTTTAGGATTTGTGAGCATTTCAAAATTTACACCTTCTTGTTCCGCATGATGAACCTCTTCAGCACGCGCAGGCATTTGTTCTCGCAGACGTCTATAAACAAGACTCGACTTTGCGCCTATACGCAGAGCTGTGCGGGCGGAATCCATAGCAACATTTCCGCCACCAATTGTCACAACATGTTTTGCTCTGATAGGAGTTGTCGCAAAATTTGGGAAGTCGTAAGACTTCATTAAATTCGAGCGTGTGAGAAATTCATTAGCAGAAAATACGCCCACCAAATTCTCGCCTTCGATATTCATGAATTGCGGCAATCCCGCTCCTGAAGCGATAAAGATAGCATCAAATCCGCAATCATTCATCAAATCCTCAATAGTTTTCATTCGGCCCACAACGTAGTCTAAGTGGATTTTAACGCCCAACTTTTTGATTTGTTCAACCTCGTGTGTGACGATACTTTTGGGCAGACGAAATTCTGGAATTCCATATGCTAAAACTCCGCCTGAAAGATGCAATGCTTCGAAGATCTCCACTTCATGACCAGAGATTGCAAGCTCTGCAGCCGCAGTGATTCCCGCAGGACCACAGCCAATCACAGCAACTTTTTTACCCGTAGATGTTGCTTTTTTAGGGAGCTCTTCAAGATTATTATTGCGCACATAGTCTGCGGCAAAACGTTCGAGCGCGCCTATCGCAACAGACTTTCCTTTTATCGCAAGAACGCATTTGCTTTCGCACTGCAATTCTTGAGGGCAGACTCTACCGCACACTGCGGGTAGAGCAGTTTGTAGTTTCAATTTTTCTGCCGCAGATTTTGTGTCTCCTTTAGCGATTTCTTGAACGAAAGCAGGGATGTTTATGTTGACAGGGCAACCTGAAACACAACGTGGTTTAGGACATTGCAAACAGCGTGAAGCCTCATCCATTGCTTGTTCTAAACTAAAGCCACAGGCTACTTCTTCAAAATTTGTCGCCCTACGTTTAGGGTCTTGCTCTGGCATTGTCACTCTTGGCAATCCCGAAGCTTTTATCTTTCTTTGATTTTCGTCAGACATCTAAAATTCTTTCAAAATTATTTATAACACTTTGAGTGATTGTGTCGTGGCATAGAATCGACTTCCAAGATTGTATAAGCATTTCGACGAGCCGTGAGCTCATTGAAATCGACTTTATCCAATTCAAAGAAAGGACCATCTACACAGCAAAACTTAGTTTCGTTTCCTATAGAAACTCTGCAAGCACCGCACATACCTGTGCCGTCAACCATTATCGGATTAAGAGCGCACTCTTTAATTGCTTTTATTTCTTTGGATTTTGTAGCGCATTGTTTCATCATGAAAACGCAACCTATTGCCACAATTCCATCAAAAGGAATATCTTTTTTGAGCATATCTGAAACGCCACCTTTTGAGCCTTCAGAGCCGTCTCTTGTGAAGATTTTCACTTCATCACAAATCGCATTGAGCTCTTCTTTGAAGTAGAGAAGATAGTTGCTAGAAGCTTCGATTGCTGCTGTCACTTTGACTCCCTTATCTTTCAAGACTTTTGCGATAGGATAAATTGCGCCGATGCCATAACAGCCACCTAGTAATAACACAGAACTTTTTTCGTTGTATTTTTCTGCGTCAAAAGGAACTCCCAAAGGCCCGCTCAAGTGAGCTAAAAATTCTCCCGCTTTTAAAGCTCCGAGCTCTGCGCTAGAGCGACCGACTTCTTCAATTATAAAGCGTACAGAGCCTTCTTCTTTGTCGCAATCTATGATTGTAAATGGCGAGCGTTCGCTCTTTTTTGTTGCCATTAAAATTGCGAATTGACCTGCCTTTGCGTGTTTTGCAATTTCAGGAGCTTTGATTTTCAACGCATGGAAATTTGGAGCCAAAATTTTGTTTTCTAAAATTTCATATTCACTCGAAACAACTTCTGCTTGACTCTCTTCTGTTTTAAATCCAAGTAGACTTAAATCTGGAACTATATCTACTAAACTGTGTCCATAATAATAACGCGGAAGCAAATCGTGAGTGTATTTTCTCTTATGAGGATTACCTGTATCTGGCTTTACATAAGGAATTGGCTCTATATTGAAAGATTCGCACAGCTTCTTTACTAAGTTTACAAAAAATTCTGCATTTTTTGGAGAAGCATATTTATTTTCTCTTTCATCGAGCATTTTTGCTGCGAAAATAGCTTTCGCATTTTCTTGAGATTCAGTTGCAAAATAGTCTGCAATAATCAGATTTTTGATTTTTTCAGACAACGTTTTATCAAGATAATTTCCGTAGACGAAGCAAGTATCTATTTTACCTTCTTCAATGAGCGTTTTAAGGGATTCATCTATTTTTTTTGAACCTCTTTCAACATAGTAAATTTCAACTGCGAATTTTTTTGCCAATGCATTTATATACTCGCGGGCTTTAGGAATGGCAGCATCCGAAACAACAATAGCCAAAGACTCACTCGCCAATAAAAGTTCTGAAATATATTGAGCACTTTCTTCAAAACTTACGGGAATAAGCTCATTATTTTTGCTGATTGCGTGATGAGACAATCTATTTTTTGCATTTGCAAATTGGGTATAAACAAATCTGCCATTTACGCAAAGAGCCTTTTCTTTTGTGAGAGCCACAGCGCTTGTTCCTATCAAACGATTTTGTTTAATCTTTAATTTGATTTCGCATTGCTTTGCGCAAAAATCACAAGTTCCAGTGTCTATACTTTCAGCGACACCATACCACTTAGACCATCTGTCAGTGAGGCTTCCAGTAGGGCATTCGTCAACGCAGTTTCCGCAAAACATACATTCGTCTTGACTCCAAGGCTTATCGAATGCGCTTGTCACTTTAGCAAATTTGCCTCTGTTAGAAATTGCGATTGCGGGCTTGTCATGAGTTTTTTCACACACGCGTACGCATATTCCGCAAAGCACACAAAGGTTAAAATCTTTGTCAATAAATGGGTCGCTCTTATCAATTTTATTTGTGTCGTAGATAAGAGGAAGGTCGAGTTTCTTTTCGTAAGAACCAAGAGCCACGCCACGCAATCCGCATTCAGGGCGGTTTGAGCAAGTGCCGCAACGAGTCGCAGTAGACGCTTTTGTTGGAGTTGATTTTACGTTTTCGCAATCAATGCGCGAATCGCAAGAAAGACATGGAGATGGATGAGAGCTAAATAATAATTCAAGAGTGCGTTGTCTTTGTTCGTTCAATTGCTCTGTGTTTGTACGCACTACCATCCCTGCGGCGGCAGGAGTTGTACAAGAAGTTGGAGTTCCACGAACTCCATCAATTTCAACAACACAAAGACGGCAAGCACCATAAGGGTCAAGCTCATCATGCGCACACATTGTCGGGATAAATATTCCTGAATTTTTTGCGGCTTGAAGAACTGTCATTGAGCTATTGGCTTCAACTAAAATCCCGTCTATAGTAAGAGTAAATTTGTTCATGATTAATACCTTTCAACAGCCGAAAATTTACATACTTGATAACACGCTCCGCACGATATGCATGCCTCTTGATTGATTGAATATGCGTGACCCTTTTCGCCTTTTGCAGCCCCTGTAGGGCAGGCTCTTGAGCATAACGAACAGCTTTTGCATTTGTCTGCGAGTATTCTAAAATGAACCAATGCGCTACAAGTTTGTGATGGGCATTTTTTGTCATTCACATGAGACAAATATTCATCTTCAAAATATTTTAAAGTTGTTAAGATTGGGTTTGGAGCTGTTTGACCAAGCCCGCACAAAGACGATTGTTTCATAGTTGCGGCTATGCTTTTTAAAGTTTCTAAATCTTTTAAAGTGCCTGTGCCTTTTGTGATATTTGTGAGAATACGCAATGCGTGTTGAGTTCCCATTCTGCATGGAATGCACTTTCCGCAAGATTCGCTTTCGGTAAATGAGAGAAAATATTTTGCGACTTCTACCATGCAAGAATCTTCATTCATCACAACCATCCCGCCTGAACCTATGATAGATCCTGCTTTTGCGAGATTGTCATAGTCAACTGGAATATCAAAATGCTCTTCAATCAAACAACCGCCAGAAGGGCCTCCTGTTTGGACAGCTTTGAATTTTTTGTTGTCTGCGCAACCCCCGCCAATGACATTTATGATGTCGCCAAGAGGTGTGCCAAGTTGAACTTCTATAAGTCCTGTTCTTAAAATCTTTCCTGCTAAAGAAAATGTTTTTGTGCCCTTGCAATTTTCTGTTCCATAAGAAGCGTACTCTTTACCGCCTACACGCAAGATGCTTGAAACTGCTGCCAAAGTTTCGACATTATTAATGTTTGTTGGCTTTTTGAATAATCCACTATTAGCAGGGAAAGGTGGTTTAGGACGTGGCATGGCTCTCACTCCTTCTATTGACGCCATGAGTGAAGTTTCTTCTCCGCACACAAAAGCACCTGCGCCTTTTTTGATTTTAATTTCAAAACCAAAGCCATTTTTATTATTTAAAATTTTCGCCTTTTGAGCTTGTTCTATTGCCTTTTGCAAACGCTCTATAGCAAGAGGATATTCACTGCGAACATAGATGTATCCAAAGTTTGCGCCTATTGCATAACCTGCAATCATCAATCCTTCAATCACGCTATGAGGGTCGCTTTCTAAGACAGCTCTGTCCATGAATGCCCCTGGATCGCCTTCGTCCGCATTGCAGATTACGTATTTTACATCGCTTACAGAAGCTTTTGCAAAGCCCCATTTCATTCCTGTTGGAAACCCTGCGCCGCCTCTGCCACGCAATCCAGAAATCTTGACATCTTCAATCACTTCATCAGGAGTCATCGAAAGAGCTCTCTCAAGACCTGCGTATCCGCCACGAGCAATATAATGTTCAAAGCTTTCAGGATCTATGATTCCGCAATTTCTCAGCACGAAGCGAGTTTGCAGTTTAATCATTTCGAGTTCTTTGAAAGGAGTAATAGAATCCACTTCTTCATCTGCCATTACTGCAAGAGCTTTTGTTTTGACAGGATGATTTTCTATCAAGTGACTACGGACAATTAGTCCTACATCCGAAGCCTTAACATTGCTGTATAAAATAGACTCGCCATTTGCCGCGCGAACTTCAACAAGAGGCTCTGCGTAGCAAAGACCCAAACAACCTGTTTCCACAATGTCCACATTTTCGATGTGTTGTTTGACGATTTCTTTTTTGAATTCTTCCATGACTTGCAAGGCTCCTGCGGCTCTGCCACAAGTGCCTGCGCCAATCATGATTCTTGGATTTTTATTAGAAGAAAATTCCATCCAAGATTTTTGAGCTGAATCGGCAAGAGTTTTATCTATAATAGTCATTATTTCAAACTCCCTAAAAGTTTTTCAAGCTGGGCTAAAGTAAGGTTTCCATAAACGGTATCGTCTATGACAATTGCGGGCGCAAGCGCACATGCTCCAAGACACGCTACACGTTCAAGAGATATATTGCCATCAGGCGTTGTTTGTCCTTCGACTATTCCGAGTCTTTGTTCAAGCCCTATCAAAAGATTTCCAGAGCCTTTCACGTGACACGCTGTTCCACGACACACTTTAACAGTATGTTTCCCAGGTTTTATAAACTTAAACTGCGTATAAAAGCTGGCAATAGAATATATCTGACTTTTAGAAATAGAAAAATATTCGGACAAATCTGCAATGGCTTTTTCTGAAATAAAGCCTTCAGCATTTTGTATTTCTTGAAGGGCGGGGACTAGATTTTCACGTTTGGGTTCAAACATCTTGAAAGTAGCCTCTGTAATTTTGTTAATCTCGCTCATAAGGGAAAATACACTTTGTATTAAATTAACTCATTTTTATTTGTTTTTTGCAAGGGAAATCGACTCAAAAAGCTCTCAAACGCTTCAATGCGGATGTTTTTACTTTTGAAAAACAATGTCATTTACTAACTGTCGGCAAGTTAGAAAAATTTATAAATAAAAATTTTTTTTATTGTTGACTAAATATTTTAGATAATAAGAATCGAACACTTTAAATCAAAAGGCCAGGTAGCTCAGTCGGTAGAGCGGAGGACTGAAAATCCTTGTGTCGGCGGTTCGATTCCGCCCCTGGCCATTTTTTGTGCTCGAATTCCAGCAAGACTTTTTCTGTCTTATATTCATTTTTGATTTTCAAAATTTACTTGTCATCACTAGCGTGTGTGCTAGTTTTACAGCTTATCTGTAAAATGTCAGAAGCTCTCACAAGTACTTCCACAAGCGGAAGAATAGCGAAAAATGCAGTAATATTGTATCTTCGCTCCATACTTGTGATGGTTATTACACTCTATACTTCGCGTGTGGTTTTGAAGTCTTTGGGTGTTGAAGATTACGGGATTTATGCTCTAGTTGCGAGTATTCTTGCCTTGATGACCACTCTTAGAAGCTCGATGTCTAACTGTGTGAGCCGATTCATTTGTTATGAGATGGGGCAAAATAATGATTCTGCCTTAGTCAAAATTTTTAACGTAGGTTTATACATACATCTCTTGATGGCGCTTCTTGTAATAATACTTGGGGAAACTGTGGGTCTTTGGGTTTTGAATAATGTTTTAGTGATTCCAGAAAGCAGGATGGATGCGGTTCGTGTGGTGTATCAATTTTCTATAATAGCGGCTGTTTTTCAGGTATTAATTTTCCATTTTTCTGCAGTGATAGTAGCTCTTGAAAGAATGTCTTTTTTTGCCTACATGAGCGTAGTGACAGCTGTTTTGCGTCTTGGAATAGCTTTTATGATAGCTTATGATTTTGATGTCGATAAGCTTGAATTCTATGCTTTTCTCATAATGCTAGAGTCTCTTTGTTCATTGATTTTCCATATTTTTTACTGCTGTAGATATACGAATATTGCCAAGTTCAAAATCGTAAAAGACATGTCTCTTTTCAAAAACATGATTTCGTTTTCAGGGTGGTTGTCTATTGGTAATATGGTGCAATTATTCAATCTACACGGCGTGGCTTTGGTAATGAACACTTTCTATGGAGTCATTGTAAACGCGGCCATGGGAATTGCAACTCAAGTAAGCAATGCAGTTTATTTCTTTACTAATAATTTCCAATTATCTTTTAATCCGCAATTGATAAAGGCTTACTCGCAGAAGAATACTGAAATGTTTAGGCAATTGATTTTTATTTCTTCAAAAGTAATATTTTTCATCACGCTTTTTATGGTTTTGCCTATTATATTAAATAGTGAATACATTTTAAGTTTGTGGTTGGCGGTTGTTCCAAAATATGCGAGCGAATTTTTAGTTCTAGTGCTGATTTATTCCGCAATTACTTCACTATCTATGCCTCTTTGGAAAGCGATAAACGCAACAGGTACTATAAGAAACTCCCAATTGATAAGCTCTGCCATTTACATTGTTATTCTTCCATTGGCATACTTTCTTCTAGATTTCGGATTTGCTCTTACTCTTGTTCTTTTCGCAAGAGTTTTAGTCAATATTTGCGTAGGCGTTTGGCTCGGATTTTACGCCAAAAATCTCTTCGAATTCCCCGTCGCAAAATACTTCAAAGAAGTTTGGGGAATCTCTCTTATCGTCGTTATTCTATCAATAACTCTTCCCATATCCCTCTCCTTTCTTTTTGAAGACAATTTCATCCGATTTTTTGTGGTATCCGCAACCTTAGGCCTTTCCATGCTACTCTCTATGCTCTATGTCGGCTTTAACAAAAAAGAACGCAAATTCGCCTTCAAGCTCCTCTCCAATAAATTCAAATTCCTAAACAAATTCCAATTTATCTTCCGTTGTTAATAATCTCTCGGCAAAGCTCCGTTCTGCACACGCAAAGGGGGATTTTTGCCCTCTTTTGAAATCTCCACGAGGGGCTACTCGCCCCTTCGAACCCTCGGCAAAGGCTGGTTTCGCCTTTGCAATCCAAAGCAAGCAGGGCTTGCATTCATATCCCTTGCGGAACGTCTGCTTCGCAGACATCACACAGCATGCAGAGTCAGAAGTTGTCAGAGTAGTTTTGTTGATGTCGTTGCGCTGTCCGTGTGTCGCTATTGCACTTTTATCGGATTTATATTTTCTCTCGAAAATATAAATATCACCGATAAAAGCGCACACCAATA
>JGI994J12354_10000601_pt1 | contig 35852 bp, 24 predicted proteins | sample IntmicLarv3ML3BL_FD_12354 | JGI IMG/M metagenome (IMG submission 12354) | reverse complement strand
GTGCAAAAATAATTTCCTTTTAAATATTTCCAACTATATACGTTTCTACAAAACATGGAAATCAATTATACAAAGGTTATACAAATGTCATATTCAAATCTATACAAAACTAATCACTAACGACGATAAACGATTAATATTCAGCAATATATATTTAAGAAAATTAATTTGTTTTTTTGACTGAAATAATAGGTCGGGATACGAGTTAAAGTTTAGCTTTTTCAATAGATTTACGCCTTACTGACGTCCACAATGCAAAACCTAACAAGCTAAAAATAATAATACCGACAATAATAGATGCTGTTTTTGAGATTGTTTCTCCACGTAAGAAGATCTCATCAACACATTTGAATTCGATTTTGTGAATCCCTGCAGGTACTTCTATTCCGCGAAGCAGGTAATTTACACGTATAACCGGAACCTCTTTACCATCGATGTAAGCATGCCAGGTTTTATAGTGAACTTCCGAGAATACTGCAAGATGAGGCATAGTGCTGCTACTTTCGTAGAATATATTTCCGGGGTTGGCGTAATCTGTCAGACGAATAAAAGCCGTGCTGTCTTTTTCGTGTTGTAGAGCCTCCCATCCCTTTAGTGAACTTTGCCATTCCTTGTGTATATATGCCGTTTGCGCAGGATCGAAATCTTTTAATGCAGCAATTTCTTCGTCCGGAGTATCAGCCCATTTTATTTCATTTACAAACCACGCATTCCCTAAAGTTTCGGGATTTCGTTGTACTTGTTGTTGACCTTGCTGTGAAGGAACAATAAGATATTTTGCATTGAGCATATTAATTATGTTGGGATTAATACCTGCGGCAAAATAATGATCAATAATATCCTGATATCGCTGTAGTTTTGTAGGGCTATATCCTCCTATTGATTTGTGAAAATAAGATGTGTTGGATTCCTGAAATATATTGGGAGAATAATTAAATACACGATAATTTGGATCATTATCCTGCAAGATCATCTTATCAATCTCAGTAGGTAGGATTTCCGATTTGGCCTTTTTATCGATAAAACTGTCGTGATTGATATATCTTTTCCCTACAGTCCATAAGTCAATAAAAATAAGTATACCGATTATTGCAATGATATAAGTTGTTTTGAATTTATTATTTATATAGTACCAAAGCGCCCCGGCTGCTAATGCAATAAAGAAAAGAGAGCGCCAGGAATCTATCGTCAAAAGACTTTTTCTATCGGAAATGATTGCTGCCAAAATTTCCGGCGGATAAGCAGCATCAGATTGACCGGAAAAGCTCATCAGGCTTGTACCGAATAACGCAAATAAAAGACATAACCCGCCTGTAATACCGGCAGATATGTAAATTGGTTTTAGAAAGGTTTTCCGGCTTTCCTTACTATCAAAAATTTCTTTTAATGCCAAAACAGCCATTGCAGCCATTGTTACTTCAGCTATTATTAATGCGGTAGCAGGAACACGGAATTTGTTATACATCGGGAGGTAATGAAAGAGAAACTCATTTATAAACATGAAATTTCTGCCCCACGCGAGGATTACTGCGAGTATCGTCGCGCATAAAATCCACCATTTTTCGCGCCCTTTTACAATAAAGAGACCTAATATAAAAAGGAAACATATAATAGCGCCGGCGTATGGTGCGCCCGAAGTCATTCCCTGCGGGCCCCAATACATTGGTGCATTCTGACTAAATTGTCTCGCTTGTTGTCCGTATCCGCCGGATTGCAACACTTTATACAATTCAGAATCTTCCCCGACATTATAAGGCACTGACCCGCCATATATATTGGGTATAAGGAGCGTCATCGTTTCCACTTTACCGTAACTCCAGCCAAAAGCATAATTTATATCAAGTCCGGAGCTTTCTTTTGTGCCTTCTTCATTTGTGTTTTGCAGTATCGATCCTCCACGCATAGTATCTTTGGCATAATCAGCCGTTGACATAAGCGTACCGAGCGAAGGTGCAAGAGCCAAAGCTGCAATAACTGCCAAAATACCTGATGATATTAAATAATCTTTAAGAGTCTTCTCTCTTATTGCGTATACAAGATACACAATCGCAAGAATTAACAGCATCAATAATAAGTAATAACTTATCTGCGGATGACCCCAATAGACATTAATACCGGTAAATATCAAAGTTATTATTGCCCCCCAAAGAAGTTTTTTTCTGTAACACATTATTACACCTCCTATTATGGGCGCCATAGTAGCCATTACTAATGCTTTATTTACGTGTCCTACTTCAATAAGAATTAAATTATAAGTAGTCAATGCATAAGCAATAGCTCCGATAATACTTAGCAAAGGTTTACACCCTATCGAAATCAGGAATATATAGAAGCCAAGAAGATATATAAAGAGTACGCCCATATGAAGTGTAGACAAGTCAAAGATGAAAAGCCTGCTTAATGGGTAATAAATATTAGTTTGCGGAGGCATATAAGTGAAGTTTGCCGGCATTCCGCCAAACATTGAATTTGACCAGAATGCATAATCGCCGGTTTCCTGATGATAATCTTTCAGGTCTTTTCCCCATCCAACCATATTGGCAATATCCGCTTGAGGGAGTTCTTTATTTTCGGATACAACCGGAAAAAAATAAACTGTCGTTATCCCTAAAAATAGGATTATTGCCGCTATGTGCGGGATAAATTTTTTCAATTTCTCTTTCATAACTCTTTGTTTTAGCTGTTATCATAAAATATTTTTGCAAAGTAAAATCTTATTGCGAACCATAAATGCCTTAATTGAGTGGGAATAGTTCCATAGTATTTGCACATGATCTTATAGCGTTCTTTTAAAGAGGCTTTACGATTGGCTGTCGTAGTGCCTTCGTATTGATAGTCAATCAGTCTTATTTTAGAATTTACAATGGAACCGGCTTTTTTCATACAACGTATACACCAATCAAAATCTGCTGAAAAGCGATATTGTAAATCATATTCCTGAGCAATTTCTCTTTTAACAATAAAAGCCTGATGGCAAACAAGCATTCCCATTTTGAAGTTTTTCCAAGTCAGTTGTTCCGGCGTTTTCAGTCTGCGTTCAGCGATAATTTTTCCATACTTATCAACCAGATCCGTTTCTCCGTAAATAATATCAGGTATATTATTTTCTTCAGCTATCCGCGCAATTTCTTCAACAATATTTTCGTCTTTTAAAACATCACCGGCATTCAGAAACCAGACATAATCACCGGTAGCTGCTTTTATCCCTTTGTTCATCGCATCATACAGCCCTTTATCAGGTTCGGAGATCCAATAGTCGATTTTATCATCATAAAAATCAATCAGGTCTAACGTTAGATCGTTAGATTTTCCGTCAATAACAATAAGTTCGATATTTTTATACGTTTGATGGTAAACACTTGATATAGTTCTTGAAAAAACGAGTTCAGCGTTATACGTGACGGTTATTATTGAAAAAACAGGCGGTCGCATAATATCAATTTAATAAGTTATTATATAATTTTAAATATTGACTTGCAACTATATCTTCGCTATAGTTATTTACTGCCTTTTGACGTGCAGATACAGAGAGGTCATTATAATTGGTATTACAGAATATCCAATCTATACCTATGGCTAAATCCTTCGAATCTTTATATTGGGCTACATATCCGTTTTGTTTGTGGTCAATCATTTCCGGAATACCGCCGATGTCGAACCCGACACAAGGTGTTCCGCATGCCATTGATTCCATGATAGTATTTGGAAGGTTTTCTTCAAGAGATGGGGTAATAAATAAATCGACGGCATTGTATAAGGAAACTATTTTTTCGATATCTGTAAGATAGCCCATTTGATAAACGGGAATTTTTACAAGATCTGTAAAGTCCTTTTTTATTTGACCGAAAGCAACCAAACATAATTGTTCCCCCAAAACTGTATTCGATTCTTTTATCATGTTTATAGCGTCGATCAAATAATAAATACCTTTTCGCTTATCAGAAATATTTGCTGCTCCAAAAAGGAGAAGTTTTTTGTCTTCAGGTAGATTTAACTGTTTGCGCGACAGAATCTTGTCAGAAGGGTTAAATACATTTGTATCAATCGGGTTAGGAATAGACAGAATACGATTATTTTTTGATAAATTGCTGATTTTGGCTTTGTTTGCTAACCAATTACTGCACCCGACAAATGTAATGTTATTATTTGAGAAAATCAATTTTCTTTTTTTTATAAATATTTTTTTCGACAGGTCATTTTTTCTTTTTGAATTTAAGAAGAAACAATTTCCACATTCGCTTGTGAAGTTGCTACAATCTCTTGCATGATGACATATACCTGTACATGGCCACATATCATGCATTGTCCAAACAACAGGTTTTTTTGTTCTAATTATTTTATTAATATCCGAAATAGACAAAAAACCTTGATTGATCCAGTGAATATGAATAATATCAGCGTCTTTTATTTCGGGATGATTGCTAATGTCTGTACCTGTATTTGCAATTGATACGGCAAACAGGTTTTCTTTACAGAATTTGTTATGTATGAAAATGGAAAGTCTTTCCCATAAAAAACGGATATAATTAAATTTAGATATTAAAAAAGAAGAGTTTACTGATATAACATTAGAGTCATCGGTTTGTTTATCGCGAACAATTTTTATTATGTTCACATTAAATCTTTTCAAAGTTTTCATCAGACGGTTTGCTGCAATAGCTGCCCCGCCTTTAGTCTCTGAAGTGTTTAATAAAACGATCTTCATATATGAAAATACTTATAATCTTCTTTTATAATTAATAGTTTTAGAATACAAATTACTGAATATTATCAAGAATTTCTTTAAGATGCATTGATGTAAATCCAATATTTCTGTCTGAGTTGTCCTTTAAGAAACTGCCTATAATAGAAAAATATATATGTAAAACCCCTGAGTCATCGATATAAGCTGATGGCCTGTAGGATTTTAAATATCTAATAATCGGTTTCGGAAATATGCTGAAATTTGTATAATCATCAGAAACGGCCAGATATGTATACATAGGATTCCTGAATGTAGTTTTGTTTTTATCTCTTCCGCATAATATCATATACAGGCGACTATCGTATTCAAATAAATCGAAATGCCAAGGTTCGATTTTTACTTCATTCTTATTCGTGAAGTTCCCGTTAGAGAAAAGTTTGAAGTCTATAAGATTTTCCGATTCTATGATTTCTATTCCGGTGCATTTTCCATTTTTTCCTATGCCGGCATCACCACTCAAAAAATAAATGAAATGCTTTCCATTTCGCTTTAAATACGAAGGAGATAGTAACTGCCTGTTTTCATCATTACTGACATAAATAGTTGTTGGTAAAGACCAATCATTGCCATTCGAAGAAGATAATAATTTTATTTCTCTTAAATAATTTTCGTTTTCATTTTCGCGAACAATACAAAAAAGATTATTATCGTGTAAAAACAATTCAGGGTCAGAGTTATATGCATTATTCCCGGGATAACCAAGAATAGGGTTCTTTTCTATTGGCAGAAAATTAATGGAATCGTTTGATTTATAAATACATGGATTTTCAAATTCAATATTTCCGTCCGGATATGGAGTCGTTGCAAGCCAATATGAGTAATTATTCCATTTTTGAGGAATAAAAACTATTGCAGGGTGTGTTTGGCTTTGTTTAGGATAGCCTGACGGAACAGGAACAGGACACCAATGATATTTTTTGTTGCCGATTACTACTTTATCCTTATAAAGTAAATAATCATATTTGTCTAAAATGCGTTGAACAGTTTTTTTTATTTTCATCTTTTTATTGCACGAATGCCAAGAGTTACCTGATAATCAGCATCTACATCATTCAATAATGTGCTATCGGGAAGGTCATCAACAGATAACCCCTGTAGAAAGGCTGTTGCCGCTAAGACATTACCGTAAATAGTAATTTCAACATTATCTTTTCCAAAAACAGCTTCGGTCAATTTTCGAATAGATAAATCCGTAAATCTCCAGTAATCACCCCAACGATCCATATCATATCTCGATATCTGAGATATTCCCGAAACGGTACAGAGAAATACGCCCCCGGGTTTGATTAGTTTGTAAGCTCCTTTGATTGCATCCTGAGGGTTATAAATAAAATTCAGAGTTTGAGTACAAATAAAACAATTAACCTTATTTTCGGGTAGAGATTCTATATTTGTCAAATCACCTACGATTGTAGCATTCTTATTGGAATTGTCATAATGAAGGATTTCATATTTATCAACTTTTTCTCCGAATTTTTTAGAATATGTACTTTCTGCAATCTCTAAGACATTTCCGGTTATTAATGAGCGATACTTATTCAAGAAGTCTTCTATATAATAACGATCAATGGGTACTCCTCTATCCATGCCAAATTTTGAGCTAATCGGTTTCGTGCTTAATTTAGTATCAAAAGCTACCGGTTGCCTAAAAAAACTGCTAATGATTCTTCTTAATTTTCCCATAAATACTTTTTATTTTTTTCTTTAATCTATTCCAAAATGATCCTTTTATTGTTCTGAAAAAACGTTCATAAACAGCGCGAACTTCTAAATTTTCCTGTACAGGTATATCTATTAACGGAATTTCTTTATCAGACAATTCAACGTCAAGCCAATCTTCACTATTATCACAATTAGTACCTAAATAATCATTCCCATTGTGGAATACTAAAGATTTATTGGGAAATAAAGAGAGTTTTCCTGCGAGAAAAGCCGATGCATACCAGCGGATTGCCCATGAGTTATTCTGACCGCTGATCTGTTTTTTCAACATTTTAATAAAATTGTATGAAGAGTTGAAATTAAAATCATTTATCAGATGCTGTGTCTTTAAATTATTTAAAAGGTTAACGCCGTCCGGATTAAAAGTCTCCCATGCGGATTTCCATGTACCCCAACCTAAAGAATCTGTGTGCTTAAGAAAGAAATTTTCCGGAACATTTTCTTTTATAGGATAAAAGAAACCATGTACGCTGACAACAGAACTATTATCCTCATATTTGCTCAAAGCCTCATTCATGAACTTTAAAAAATACGGAGATAAAAGCAAATCGTCTTCAAGGACAATTATTTTACCAAACTCATTCACTACAGATGTTACTCCATCAATGATGTTGTTAGCTAAACCGAAATTTTTTTCCCTTTCGATTACGCGAATAGATTTAAACCCAGTTATGGAATGAATATATTGGCGGGTATCCAGAACTCCTTTCTTTGCGTCTTCATTTTTAGGAGCATCCGAATAAAATATCAGATCACTTTCATCCGCATATTGATTTTTCAATAATGCGTCGATAGTTTCACGTGTATGAATCGGGCGGTTATATGTAAAAATAACTATTGGAGCAAGTTTCATTTTAAAGTCTTCCATGTATTATGTTTTTATCCAAAACAGCTTTTACATCAAATATAACAGTAGCCTGTTCTTTTACAAAACCAAAGTCTATGTTTTTAAATTCATTATGAGCAACGGTCAGGATGATGCCATCATAAGAAGTCAAATCCGGTAGTTCCTCTAAAAGATTTAAACCATACTCATGTAAAACGTCATCGTGTAATGCATGCGGATCATAGACATCAACATTTATTCCGAAATCTTTTAATTCGTCGATTACATCTACGACTTTTGTATTCCGTGTATCCGGACAGTTCTCTTTGAATGTAAATCCTAATATTAAAACGTTACTTCCGACTATCTTAATACCATGCTTAATCATCAGTTTTATGGTTTTGGAAGCAACAAAGCGTCCCATATCATCATTGACTGTTCTTCCCGAAAGTATTACCTGTGGATTATACCCTAAGCATTGCGATTTATGAAGAAGATAATATGGGTCAACCCCGATACAGTGTCCTCCTACTAATCCGGGAGCAAATCTTAAAAAGTTCCATTTTGTAGCAGCAGCATCCAATACTTCATTTGTATCGATATCCATTCTGTCGAAAATCAAAGCTAATTCATTTACAAATGAAATGTTTACATCCCTTTGAGCATTCTCAATAGCTTTGCATGCTTCTGCTACCTTTATGCACGAAGCCCTGAATGTTCCGGCTTTAATTATCGAATTATAAAGATTTTCTACTTTGTCCGCAGTTTCAGGAGTAGAGCCTGAAACGACTTTTTTTATCGTTACCAACGTATTTTTTTTATCTCCCGGATTTATTCTCTCCGGAGAATAACCGCAGAAAAAGTCTTCGTTAAATATTAATCCGGATTCTTTTTCGAGTATCGGCACACAATCCTCTTCCGTACATCCGGGATATACAGTAGATTCATAAATAACTATGTCTCCTTTTTTCAATACCTTGCCAATCATTGAAGTCGCCCCAAGCAGAGGAGATAAATCCGGCGTTTTAAATCGAGTAATAGGAGTAGGAACCGTAACAATATAATAATTACAAAAACGAAGTTTTTCTATATCCGAACTCAATTCCAAACCTATAGAGTTATTAGCCCCATTCATAACTGAAAGCAGCTCGTCGCCCTCAATTTCCTTCGTTTTGTCAATACCCTGTTTCAATTCACTTATTCGTGAATTGTTGATATCAAACCCAACAACTTTATAATGATTTCCGAATTCAACAGCTAAAGGCAATCCTACATAGCCTAATCCTATTATTGCGATTCTCATGTGTAATATTAATTATATGACTTTTTTTAAACGCCAGTAAATTTTTTTAATAAATAATTCTGTTTTTATATATGGCATGTATATTAATAGAAAGCCTCCTGCCAAAAATGATGTTTTTTTGTCTTTTACTACTTTGAATATATTGTTATAGCTTAATTTTCTTAATAAATATTTTGTTTGCATAATCACAATAATTTCCAAAATAGAATATTTAATAAAAGACAAATCTAAATTAATGCAATTTTCAAATTTATCCAATAGTAATCCATTATTTCCATAATCCCAATCTTTTTGGGATTGAGAGATATGAGTAATTAATACAGGGTAATCAACAATGTGTAATGATTTTCCATTAAGGCAGTTTAGCATCATGAAAAAAGTTTGAGGATATAAATTATCCATTTTTCTTTTTGAAAATAATTCAACTAATCCATTTTTTCGAAAAACCAATCCTGACATTTGACTTGTTCGCCCAATGTTAGTACAACAATTAAGGAATCCTTTTTTATGATATCGCGTTTTTTTTCTTAAATCTCGTCCTAATCCTTTTACATATGTTTTATCAGGGTATATTGCTTGATTTGAGGGGAAAATACATGTTATACTTTTGTTATTCTTAATCTCATGTACTACTCTTGTAAGATAGTCGGCATTGATATAGTCGTCATCTCCCAACAGCATACAATACTCTGATTCGGCCTCATTAATTGTAAAAATCATATTTTTGGTCCCGCCTATGTTAGAGTCTTGTTTGAATACTTTTATCCATATTTTATTATAGTCTGAAATTTCCTTAGTTATAATATTATAAGAATTATCTGGAGAGAAGTTATCTGAAATTATTACAGAGACATCTTCATGTAAGTTTTTAGATTCAATTATGTCTTTAATTATCCTTATGCTGTAGGTTAAATCATTAATTCTATTGTATGTAGGTATGCAAATGGTTAAAATGCTCATGCGATTTTATTTTTTATTGGAAAAGCAAATGTACTACAGAAATTGATATTCTTTAATTTGCTCAACGCACAGATTGTATATATTGGCTGAATTATACTTTTTGTACCAATTAATTGTATAAGTTATCATTTGTTCGAGATTCATTTTTTGCTCCCACCCCAACTGTATTCTGGCTTTGCTGGTATCGAGTAGTAACAGTTTTGCTTCATGTAGTGCATTAGGGTCAGATATATCATATAATTCCCCAATGTTATAATGTTTTATAATTCTTGAGGCAACATCCCAAACAGTAGTAATAGAATCCATTTTAGGCCCAAAGTTCCATCCTTCGCAGTATTTGGTGGGCTCATTCCATATCTTTTGAGCCAGTAATAAATACCCGCTTAACGGCTCCAGTACATGTTGCCATGGACGTATAGCTTTCGGGTTACGAATTTCGATAGGTTTACTAGATTCTAAAGCACGAATACAGTCCGGTACTATCCTATCCAAAGCCCAATCTCCTCCGCCTATTACATTGCCGGCTCGAACACTCGCAATGGATTTACCATGTTGTTCATAATTTTGAGGATTCATAAATGAACAGCGCCATGATGAAATTGCAATTTCTGCAGCTCCTTTAGATGAAGAATAAGGATCATGGCCTCCCATAGGATCATTTTCTCTATATCCCCATATCTGTTCTTTGTTTTCATAACATTTATCAGTGGTAATCAATATTCCGATTTTGACGCTGTCAGTTGTGCGTATTGCCTCAAGAATGTTTATTGTTCCCATAACGTTTGTTTGATACGTCATAACAGGTTGTTCGTAGCTTAATCGAACTAATGGTTGTGCGGCTAAATGAAAAACTATTTCCGGCTGATATTTGTTGAAAGTCTCTTTCAATAAATCTGTGTCAAGTATATTCCCACGTATATCAGTAATTTTGCTTCCAATTTCGGATAGAACAAAATTATCCTTTTCATGCATTGGTTCTAATGCATAGCCTATAACTTCGGCGCCCAATGCATTCAGCCAAATTGATAGCCACGATCCTTTAAATCCTGTATGACCTGTTATTAGTATACGCTTACCTTTATAAAAATCTTTAAAATTGTTCATATTTCTAATCTACTTTGGAAAGCATGTAGTTATATATTCTTTGTAAACCACTTTCTATAGTTACTTTTGACCTCCAACCTAACGAACGCAAGTTCGCATTATTCAGTGAAAGTCCTGGTTTTCCATCATTATACTCATTTTTAATTATCAGGCTAGATGTTGTGTTTGTAATATTTTTATGAAATTCCGCAAACTGTTTTATTGATAAATTCCCGCCATCTGCGACAATATTGTAAGGCTCAGCTTTTTTACCATGGAAAAGTATGTAAAATATTGCAGAGACAATATCGCTGACATAGCAAAATGGTAATACTCTTTTGCCGTCAGACTTTATTACCATATCTTTTTTGTCTATCAGGTTATATAAAAAATCCGATCTCATTCCATTTTCTCTATTCATCTCAGGACCTATAGCCCATGAAATTCTTGGGATTAAAACATTAACATTAAATTGCTTGCTGTATGCGTAACAATATACTTCAGAAGCCCGTTTTGATTGTACATATGGTGCATCATTAGCCTGCAGGTCAGTATAGCCGTAGTCTTTTTCTGAAATTTTTTCATTTGAACATAATCCATATACAGTTGCAGATGAAAAAGGCACGAAAAGTCCATTTCCCTGATGCTTGAGAAAATCCAGACAGTTTCTTGTACCCATCAGATTGACATTTATTGTATTAGTTATGTCTTGTTGCCCTATGCTATCAGTATTGCCTGCTCCATGTAGGATGATGTCTATGAACGTATCCCGTGTAAAAGATTTACTAAAATCCGTATATGTAGAGATGTCGGATGGTAAATAAGTGAAATGTATATTGTCTTTATATATCCTAAACTTTTCTTTTAGTTTTTGCTCTGAACGGCTAAGAGCTATTACGCGTATTCCTCCAATCTTCATCAAAGCGTGTACAATATAGCTTGGAATCAAGCCTGTCGCTCCTGTTACTAAAACGGTTTTGTTTTTTAAGCTGTACCATGGTAAAGGTTCTGAAAGTATATTGTCTATATCTTCACTTATTATCGGGTGTAAGTTTTCCATATTAATTATTATATTACATTTTAGACAATTCCTTGCATTTTTCAAATATGTGAGTGGGAGATAATCCATACATTTGCTTTAAATCTGCATGCCATCCATAGTCAGTACAAAAAACATCATTAAAGCCCATTCTATATAATGTTGCATTTGTCTTTTTTGTACTCAGAAGCTCACTAACAGCTCCTCCTAATCCACCGGCTATCTGGTGTTCCTCAATAGTCAATAATTTTCCTGTTTTTTGTGCGGATTGTAGTATCGCGTTTTCGTCAAGCGGCTTTAATGATGTCATATTAATAATTTCTGCGCTAATACCTTCTGCTTTGAGTAGATTGGCTGCTTCAATTACATTGCTTATTATGGAGCCTGTCGTGACTAAGGAAATGTCATCACCTTTTTGTATTAATGTACTTTTTCCAATCTCAAATGATGGCATGTTTTCGGTATATATTTCTGTCTCGAATGCTTTACCTAACCTAATATACACCGGTCCTTCATGAGCTATAGCTTTTTCTACAATCGGAGGAACTTCATTTGGGCTTGCCGGTGAAAGTAACGTTAAATTTGGTAGTACGCGCAATATTGCAATGTCTTCGGTTGTGTGATGTGTCGGGCCGAAATTATTTATAATTACACCGGCACCCATTCCTACAAATTTCACATTCAGGTTTTGAATACAAATATTGCGTATGAATTCGTATGCCCGGTATGCAATAAAACTATTAACAGTATAAACAACAGGAATAAAACCGTCATGCGCGAGTCCTGCTGCAATTCCTGTCATATTACATTCTGCGATACCGAGATTAAAACATCGGCCATCAAAGTGTTTTTTGAGATAATCATATTTGCTGAAATCACTATCGGCGAAAAGCGCAATAACATTGCTGTTTTCTGCCATTATATTTAAAAAATAGTCTTCGTATCTGTTTTTCATAACTTATCAAGTTCTTCTTGTGTCATATTAAATTGATCCAGTATAACTTTAAGCTCATCAACATTTGGTTTTCTACCGTGCCAGCCTAATTTATTTTCAACCAAAGATACTCCTTTTCCTTTTATTGTATTTGCAATAATAACCAATGGTTTATCAGGGAGATTATTTCTGTTAATAGTTAGATTATCAATCAGTTCATTATAGTCGTGCCCATTAATTGATTTTGTTTGAAAACCGAAAGATTGAAGTTTTAGTTCTAATGGATCTAAATTTATGATTTCTGATACGTTATTGCTTAACTGTATGTTGTTTTTATCAACAATCCAGATTAAATTGTTTAAATTAAGTTGGGCAATCGACATTGCTGCTTCCCAAATGCTTCCCTCCTGTAGTTCTCCGTCTCCGGTTATCACAAATACTAAAGAGTCACTGTTTTTCAATTTTTCAGCAATAGCAACTCCAATGGCAAACGATAGTCCGTGTCCTAATGAACCGGTATAACACTCAACGCCGGGTACAAGAGTTGTAGTTAATCCTCCGAATATTGTTCCTTTTTGACAAAATGTATCTACGTTTTCTTTTGAAAAGAACCCTGCTTCTGCCATTACATTGTAATATGCTAATGTAGCGTGGCCTTTACTTAGTATTAAACGATCTCTATTCTGTTTTTTTGGGTCGGAATTATCATATCTCAAAATATCCCCCAAATACAGAGCAACTAATATATCTAAAACGGATAGTGATGATGTAATATGTCCCGCTCCTGATGATATGCATACTTTAATAATTCGTTTACGTAAATAATCTGCCTTATCTTTTAACTGTGATATTTCCATGTTGTTTTTTATATTGGAGGAATTACAAACTATCCAAATAGTTAAATGTTATTTTATTCAATAATGGTATAAAATTTTGACATGAGTTTTCTACCGGTAATTTTGGTAATATTTCAACGTCTTCTTTTATTATTATTTCAACAATGCAGGGTCCGGATAAGACTGAAAAACGGTCATATTCTGCATAAGTTTCATTTTCTATAGCAAAATATGGTATTGAAAAAGCATTAGCAATTGCGGAAAAATTTGGTGTAGAATAACCACTCTCAATGGTTGTATGAAAAAAACGTGAATTTAAAGTTTCCTTTTGCTTATTTCTTATCATTCCGGATGATAAATTGTTTAAGATAATAATTGTTATTGGTAGATTCTCATGTGATATATACTGAAGTTCCTGCAAGTTCATCTGAATGCCTTGATCTCCTGAAAAACATAATATCCTGTCTTTTGAATGGTAATATGCACCTATTGCTTTGGGTAGTGAGCAACCTAATGCTCCAAATGATTTTGAGAAAATTATGCGGTTTGGCTTTGCCGCATAAGTATATGCACGTGATAGCCAGAACTCGTTATTCCCAACATCACTTGTTATTATCCAGTTGTCATTTGATTTTTTTAAAATTGATGAAATAGTATTAACAGGATAATATATATCTTCGCTATAAAGCTCGTATTTTAAAATATTACATGTATCGATCCACTTTTTATCAATAAAATCTTCCCATTTTTCTCTTGCCAGTATGGGCATAAGTGTTTTTAAATCAGCATGAAAATTAGTGCAGTTTGGTTGATTGCGAAGAAATTCATTTTTATCAATTTCTATTCTAATAATTGGGGTTTGTTTTATAAAAACCGCAAAACTTTTGGAACTGGCTTTATATGATAGCCTGTTACCTATTGCAATTACGAGATCGCATTTGGATAATATGAAATTACTATAACGAGTTCCATGGCTTCCTATATACCCAAAATAATACTGAGAACAATTTAAAGCATCTTGTGAAAATCGACTTGAGATTACAGGTATTTTTATCTTGTTTACGAAGTTTTGTAAATAGTTATTTGTCCCTGACAGGTTAATCCCATCGCCGATGAGTAAAACAGGACGTTTTGCTGTAGAAACAGACGTTTTAATGCAGTCAATTATACTTCTGGAGGAATCATAATTTGTATTTTCATTTTTATATAAATTAAATGAATCCGTATTAATATCAGACTTTAGTATATCTACGTTTATATCTATAAATACAGGCCCTTTTCGCCCTGTCATTGCTTGATTATATGCGTGCTCAAATTCTGATTGCACATTTTTTTTATCAGTAATTCTAACAGCGTATTTTGTTATCTTTGATAACATGTGTATTGTGTCGAATTCCTGATTAGTTTCAAAACGTATGTTTGTTTCATTAAAATTAGAATAAGCTGTAAGAAATAATACCGGAATAGAATCATAAAACGAATCTGCGATAGCTGTTATCATATTTGTCAGCCCTGGACCTTTAGTGGAATAAGCTACACAGAGATTGTTCGATGCTTGAGCATACCCGCAAGCTGCAAATGCCGATGCCTGTTCGTGATAGTTAATGTGAGTTGTGATCTCGTCTTTTCTACTATTAAGGGAATCCAGAAAATCAAGAACTATTTCGCCAGGAATACCAAAAACATTGGAAACGTTTTTTTTTATTAAGAAATCAACAATATAATCCGCAACTTTCATTTTATATTATTTCGTTGTCAATAATATTATTTATAGCAATTTCATCATATACAATGTTAAAGCCTTCTTGATTTAGTCTCTTAAATAGCCTGTCAATTTGCTGTATTGTAAATCCTCTGTTTTCAATATAATTGACATAAGATGGATTGACATTATTAACAGCAGACAAGTAATATGGCATTGAATAACCCCAGGGAATTTCTTTATAAATTGGGATTATATAATCATCTGCTGCTTGTAATACCGGGGTTAGATCATAATTTTTATTATGTTTTTCGTTTAAATATTTCATGAAAAGTTCAAGCTGCAGATTTCCTGCTCCACGCCCCATACCTAATATAGAGGCGTCAATCATAAGTTCATGTTTACAGGCAACTTCTGCTAAAGAGATTGCATTTGAGAATGCTTGTTGCAAGTTGTTATGAGAATGATATCCTATTGCGATATCTGTGTTTAAAAGATCATTGGCAATGTTAAAATAGCCTAATAGCATGTCTTTTGTTAATAATCCGAATGTGTCAACAATATATAAACCATATAGTTTGAGTTGGTTAAAATTTCGTATTAACGTTGCAAATTCATCTGCTGTATACTGATCTGTTCGCGTAAGCTGTACGCAAACTTTATAACCCTTTTCAATCAGTTCAGTACAATATTCGAAGCATTCTTTCTGATGTCTTTTCCACATTATTACTCTGATTAAGTCTGCTGTATTGTCTGATTTTACAGGGAATGCTGCTACAGGATAACCATAGCCTATTTCAACTATGACAGAGATTTTTTTGTTGGTAGAATAAATCAATTCACTTAATTGATTCATTTGATCAAATAGCACTTGATCTTTGTTATAATCTCCAAGCCTGATAAACCCTACTTCGATATATTCAACATTTGATAGCCCCAATAAGGACACTATCTCTTGAATATTTTTATATCCAAACATCCAATTGTTTACATATCCACCATCACGTAATGTACAATCAAGTAATGTAATATTAGCTGTTTTATTATTCATGTACTAATTATTAGAAGATTTGAGCTAAAAGATTACTCCCATATTTTCCAGGGAGCTTCATTTTCTTTCCACAATTGATTTAAAATTTGATTATCTCTTAAAGTATCCATAGGATGCCAAAAGCCATTATGTTTATAAGCGTACATTTCGCTATTAGCTGCCATTTTTTGTAGCGGCTGTTGTTCGAATATACATCTTTCGCTATCATCCAGATACTCGAATACTTTTGAAGAACATACAAAAAAACCTCCATTAACCCACCCTGTTTCTGTTTTTGGCTTTTCCATAAATTTATCTATTAGAAAGTCATTGTTTATATGAAGATTGCCAAACCTTGCTTCCGGTTGTATGGCAGTAACAGTTACGGATTTGCCATGTTTTTGGTGAAATTTTATTGTGTCTGATATATCGACATTGCTTACCCCATCTCCATATGTAAGTAAAAAGGTCTCATCCCCGATATATTTTTGAGCTCTTTTTATACGCCCTCCTGTCATTGTATCGAGACCGGTGTCGACAAGAGTTACCCTCCATGGCTCACTTGTATTATTCAGGACTTGCATTTCATTAGTTTTCAGATCGAAAGTTATGTCACTTTGATGAAGAAAATAATTTGCAAAGTATTCTTTTATTATATATCCCTTATATCCGAGTAAAATAATGAAGTCGTAAATTTTATAATGACTGTATATTTTCATTATATGCCATAGTATAGGCTTCCCTCCTATTTCTATCATTGGTTTTGGGATAATATTGGTTGCTTCACTCAGACGTGAACCATAACCACCGGCTAATATTACTGCTTTCATTATTTTTTTATTTGTCAGTTATGTTTTTCTTAATAAAACCCATGTACCTCTGTAGTTTTTGAATAAATTCGGAATATCAGAATATCCCATTTTCCAATCTTTTATGCCATATCGTGGTATTAACCAGTTTTTAATTGTCAGTAAACATGAATATGGGTTTTTTATTAGTGAAGAAAAATGGCATTCTTTTTCAATATTGATTACCCCATTTATTAATTGACATTGAGGAAACAGATTTGTTATGTCACTGACATCAGGCCTAAATTTTGTATCGATGGGGTCTTTGTGGTATGGGTAAAGATTTGGTGCTGTCATAAATATATATGTTCCGGATGACGCGATGGATTCTATGGCATAACAAAAAGAACTGACATCAATGATATGTTCCAGAACGTTTGAGCAAATAATAGATTTAAAATTCATATTTTTCAATTGTTCTGCAAACTCTTTTTCAAATATGTTTCCTACAAGATCAACTCCATTTTCCTTTTTAAGGTCACTATGGAAAACTTGTCTTCCTTTATTTCGTAATGGATTAAATATAATTTCGTCGATCCACGGTTGAATGTTGGCTCTAAAGTCTTTGGTCGAACTGCCTAAATTCAATAAAGGGAAAAAATTATCCTCATCTTTACTAATGAGGTTGGCGATCCATAGAGCTTCTTCATTTGACATAATCTTCCAATTTAGTGATGATTCATAATGTGTTTTTTATCTGATCTTTTGTTTTATAAAAGAGTAACATTCACGTACTATTTTAGAATTGCTATACCACATTATTGTTGTATATAATATTGCTGTTATTAATATTTTTAATGTGAATCGCAGATATGTATTTTCTATGTCTCTTGTTATAAAAAAAGTGATAAGTATACAACCAATAGTTGTTATTAAAAAAGGGAATATATCTTTTATTACATGCCAAAATTTTAAACCGGTTAATTTATGGGCGTAATAATGCCAGAATAAAAGGCCAATAATACTTATAATTATATATGAAATTATCATTATGAAAACACCAAAACGAAATGTTGATATGATCGAAATTAGCTGAAGACAGCTAATAATAAATGTTCCTATCATATATATATTTGACTTTTTATGAGTGAGAATTAATTGTATATATAATAATCCTATGAAATAAACGGAGTTCAAGATGCAGAAAAGTTGTAAGTAAGGTACTGCCGGAATCCATTTGTCCCCTATCATTAAGATGAAATCTTTTCCGACAAAAGCTAATCCTAATAATAAAGGAAAGGAAATAAGAGAGCCAAATCGAAGCATTTTTCGAAAAGCATTTTTTTGACGATCCTTATTGTCGCTCATTTGTGTCAGAACGGGTAATGCTACCCCACTTACCATTCCGGAGATTAATGAACTGCCCATAACAGCCCATTTGTTTCCTTGAACATAATACCCGACTGTATCCTCATTATAATATCTTCCTAATAAGATTGAAAAAATATTTTCAATTATTCTTGAAAAAACACTTGTGATAAGTAAATAAATACTAAAGGAGAAAAATTCTTTTAACGGTTTAAAGTTTATATTAAGTGTCGGTTTCCATGAAACAAAATACCATTTTAATATGGTCAAAGATGAAAAATATGATAAGTTTTGTATTACTATAGCCCAGTATGATAATCCGTTATAAGCTGAAATAATTCCGATTATTAATGAAATGAAGACAGAGATAATCTCTATTTTTGCCTTTTCATGTATCATTATGTTTTTCAATATATAAGCATGATGAGCAAGGCTAAAACTGTTGATTATAAAGCTTAAAAAGAGTACTCGGGATACTGAAATTAATACCGGATTATTGAAAAAATCTGCGATTAACGGCGCTGCAAAAAAGAGACCAAGATACATTATAATGCTAATAAAAAGGTTAAACCAAAATACTGCATTATAATCCTGATGGAGTATATTTTTTTTATTTATTAATGCGTTTGTGAATCCGCTATCCTGAATTGTTTGTGCAAGAATAAGAAAAATAGTCAGCACACCAACAATACCCCAGTCACTTGGATCAAGAAGGATTAGTATTATGACTCCGTAGATAACTTGAAATACTTGTTGAACGCCATTGCTTATACCACCCCAAAAAAGACCTTTTGCTGTTTTTTCTTTTAAGGTGGGTTCGGTGTCATTATTTTGTTCTTGTGTTTTATCAAATACCATAGTCTTGTACGAAAAGAATAGAGTGTGAAAGATTTATCTTTCTATCACTTATCAGTCATTCTTCAACTAAATAAATATACTTTATGATTTATATATCCTCTCAATGATATCCACCACTTTCATTCCTTCCAATACATTTGTTGTTATTGTTTCTGAAATGTTGTCGGATGATAATACATTGACAACATTTTGTATCACGTAGTGATGATTTTGGGCGGAGCCTTTGTAGGCGCCGTAGTCGTTGCCGGGGTTTGTGGGTGCAAGCTCCGGCATTTCGTAGTCTTTTATATGGCAGTACTCTACTTTGTCCATATATTGACCGCCTATTTTTACGCTGCCGTTTTCGGCAATTATCAGCATGCTGCTCTCGAGGTTTTTATCCCATACCGATGTGGAGTAGGATAGTGTTCCTATTCCGCCGCCTTCGGAGAAACGAAAATTCACGATTCCGGTGTCTTCGAAATCGGTCAGTCCGGAATGGTTAAAATCGGCAAAGCGTGCTTGTATGTCTGTGATGTCTCCGAAGAGCCAGTACATTATGTCTACAAAATGCGAAAATTGTGTAAAAAGAGTGCCTCCATCCAAGTCCTTTGTTCCATGCCAGCCACCGGCTTTGTAGTAACGCTCGTCGCGGTTCCAGTAACAGTTTAGCTGTACCATGTAAATTTCCCCCAAACGGCAGGATTCTATCATTTCTTTTATCCATACGGAAGGAGGCGAGTAACGGTTTTGCATTACGCAAAAAATCTGTTTCCGGTATTTAAGTCCGGCATACATTACTTTTTCCGCATCAGCAACAGTCAAGGCCATCGGCTTTTCAATAACAACATGCCGGCCTGACTCTATGGCTTTGATTGCCATTTCGGCATGAAGGCCGTTGGGAGTGCAAATATTCAGCACATCTATATCAATGTCGCTTTTTAGTAATTCGTCTATATTGCTGAAAAATGGGATATTATAGGCAGATATACCAAGTTCCTCTTTTGGTTTATTATCGCATAATGCGACCAATTCGGCGCCGGCTTCACGGGAAATCATTTCCGCATGTCGTTTACCGATATGACCGCACCCTATTACTGCAAAGCGGATTTGTTTCATTTATTGACCGAAAAAACTAATAAGTGTGTTGATAGATAGATATTTGAATGTATGTAATTGTACATGTCATTGCATACCGAAGTCTCGTCACTCCCATTAACTAAGGTGACAAAATTGCGTAAAACATTACAGACTTGACGCTATAAATAACTCATAAAGTGAGTTTTTATTGTAATGTCGCAGCCTGTTTTACGACTGCAAAGATACAAAATTACATGTATTTACAGCAAAAAAATGTGAATAGTTTTACTTGACGGCGTAGGCTATAAGTCTTGTTCGTTATTTCAGCCAAAAAAACTTTTGATTTTTTCAGTGATGAGTGTTTGTGTTTCGTCAGTCATTTCCGGGTGGATGGGGATGGAGAGTACCTCCGTGCATAGTTGTTTCGCTTCGTTCAGGTTGCCGGACAGGCGGGCGACCCATTTGTAGGCCTCCTGTTCGTGGACCGGTAGAGGGTAGTATATCATCGAGGGGATGTCGTTTTCTGCGAGGTAGGATTTTAAGGCGTCGCGTTTGCCGTTTTTTATCCTGAGTGTGTATTGGTGGTATACATGGGTGGAGTTTGAACTTTTTTCCGGGAGTATTATTTCCGGGATGTCTTTCAATGCTTGATTGTATTGGTCGGCAAGTTGTTGGCGACGATTAGTGAATTCGTCGATGTATTTTAGTTTAACGTTGAGGATTGCGGCTTGGACAGTGTCTAAGCGGGAGTTGCAGCCAATTATTTTGTGGTGGTACTTTTTTGTCTGGCCGTGATTTGCAATCAGGCGGATCTTCTCGGCGAGGTCGCCGTCAGATGTGAACAGGGCGCCTCCGTCGCCAAAGCATGCCAAGGGTTTTGTGGGGAAGAATGATGTGGTGCCGATGCGTCCTGTTGTTCCTGCTTTTTGGATGCTGCCGTTGCTGAAGGTGAATGATGAGCCGAGTGACTGGGCATTGTCCTCTATTATTGCTAATTTGTACTTGTCTGCTACCTTTTGGATAGCTTCCATGTCGCATGTCCGGCCGAAAAGATGCACTGCAATAATTGCTTTTGTATGGACTGTTATTGCTTTTTCAATTAGTGCAGGGTCAATATTGAATGATTCCGGAACGACATCGACTAAAATGGGGGAGGCGCCTACTGCTGCTACAGCTTCGGCCGGGGCGATATATGTGAATGCAGGCAGGAGTACATCATCCTCGGGGCCAATATTGAGCGCTTGTAAGGCAATACGAAGAGCGTCAGTACCGTTTCCGCACGGAATGACATAAGGAACATTCATGTATGATGACAAGCTTTCACAAAATGTCTTTACCTCAGAGCCGTTAATATAATCGGCGCTTTTAAAAACGTTTTGTACAGCTTTGTCAATTTCTTTTTTCAGACGCAGGTACCGGCTGCTTAAATCGACCATTTTTATCGGCTCCATTACGTTGAATCGTTTAATTGTTTAATCGTTTAACTGTTTAATCGTTGAAGTTTACCTGGCTTCTCCCCTTGGGGGAGATTGAGAGGGGCTTCTTTTTTAGCTTATTTTACTGCCGGGCACGACCGTTTTTTCGGGCATTATAACTGCGAGGGTGCCGTCGGGGTTTTCTGCGGAGAGGATCATCCCTTCGGAGGTGACGCCTTTCAGCTTGCGCGGGGCGAGGTTGGCTATGAAGCAAACCTGCTTGCCCACAAACTCTTCCGGTTTGTAAAAATTTGCTATGCCCGATATTATCGTTCTGCCTCCGAGGCCGTCGTCAATTTTAAATTGTAACAGTTTGTCGGCTTTCGGAACTTTTATACATTCGAGAACTGTGCCTGCGCGTATGTCCAACTTTGCGAAATCGTCGTAAGCGATCGTTTCACTGATGGGTGGCGTTTGCATTGTGCATTGTGCATTGTTAATTGTGCATTGTGCCTCGGCGGCCTCGTTTGCTTTTTTTGTGTCAAGGAGTTTTTGAACCTGCTTTTCTATTACTTCGTCTTCTATTACTTCGAAGAGCAACTCCCTTTTACCTAGTTCATGTCCGGCTTCAAGCAGGTCTGCGGAACCAAGTCTGTCCCATCCTAACGGGTTAACGTTAAGCATTTTGTTCAGCTTATCCATGCTGAAAGGCAGGAAAGGCTCGAAGGCAATCGCCAGGTTTGCCGCAACCTGCAATGAAATATTCAGGATTGTCGCAACACGCGACATATCTGTTTTGGCTAATTTCCACGGCTCCGTATCGGCGAGATATTTGTTCCCGATGCGTGCAAGGTTCATCGCTTCTTTTTGAGCTTCACGAAAATGGTATGTGTTTAAAAATTTTTCCAAAGCCGGTTTCACATCCGCAAATTCTTTTAGTGTTTCGCGGTCGTAATCCGTCAGTTCGCCGCGACCGGGCACTATGTTGTTGAAATAATTTGCGGTCAACACTAAAGCTCTGTTTATGAAGTTGCCGAGAACAGCAACAAGCTCGTTATTGTTACGCGCCTGAAAATCTTTCCAGGTGAAGTCGTTGTCCTTCGTTTCGGGAGCATTGGCTGTCAGGACATAGCGCAGCACATCCTGTTTCCCGGGCATGTCTTCGAGATATTCGTGAAGCCATACGGCCCAATTGCGCGATGTCGAAATCTTGTCACCCTCGAGGTTTAAAAATTCGTTTGCAGGAACGTTTTCCGGCAGTATATAAGAGCCTTCGGCTTTAAGCACTGTCGGGAAAACTATGCAGTGGAATACAATATTGTCTTTTCCGATGAAATGAACTAACTTCGTTTCCGGATCCTTCCACCATTTTTCCCAGTCGTCGGGCAGTAGTTCTTTTGTGTTTGATATATATCCTATCGGGGCATCAAACCATACATACAGCACTTTTCCTTCGGCTCCTTCAACAGGAACGGGGATGCCCCAGTCGAGGTCGCGGCTGACAGCACGCGGTTGCAGACCCAGATCGAGCCAGCTTTTGCATTGGCCGTAGACATTCGTCTTCCATTCCTTATGGTCTTCGAGAATCCATTTTCGCAGGAACGGTTCGTATTTATCGAGCGGCAGGTACCAATGTTTTGTTTCGCGCATGACAGGGGCGCTGCCGCTTATTGTCGACCTTGGGTTTTTCAGTTCGGTAGGGCTAAGCGACGTGCCGCAAGCTTCACATTGGTCGCCGTATGCATTTTCGTTGCTGCAATGCGGGCATGTTCCCGTGATATAGCGATCAGCAAGAAACTGTCCCGCTTCTTCGTCGTAGTATTGTTCGCTTGTCTTTTCAACAAACAACCCTTTATCGTAAATCGTCCTGAAAATGTCTGATGCAACCTTTCGATGGGTCTCGGATGTTGTACGAGAGTATATATCGAAAGTTATACCGAAATCTTCGAATGATTTTTTTATTATGTAATGATAGCGGTCAACTATATCCTGCGGTGTGACGCCTTCTTTTTTCGCCCGTATGGTAATAGGTACGCCATGTTCGTCGGAGCCTCCGATAAACAGGACATCCTTGCCTTTAAGGCGCAGGTAGCGGGCATATATATCGGCAGGCACGTAAACGCCTGCAAGATGACCTACGTGTACAGGTCCGTTGGCATAAGGTAATGCCGAGGTGATAAGAGTTCTTTTGAATTTTTTTTCTTCCATTAATATTTCGGTTTTGTATTTTATAATGTTTTTAAAAATCCCATCCAACTTTCATAGAAAAAGCTTGACTGTTGGCAGAGGTATTAAAATAGGATTTATCGATATATTGGACTGTGTAGCCTAAACTGATCCAGAAAGCTGATCTGCTGCCTTTTGCAAATCTACACCCCAAAGATGGAGAGAAATAAGTACCGGTTATGTCATAAACGGAATATCCCAATTTAATATCTGCGAATGGAGAGATTTTTGTGTCTATAAAGTGAGTTCTTATATGAGCGAAAACAGGTATTTCTATTGTTTCTTTTTCATATGAATAATAGTTGTTGCCGTCATTGTAGCCGGTATAAACATGAAGGCCGACTCCCAATCCCACAAACATATACGGACTAAAGAAAAATCCATGTGAAGTGGAAATTTCAAATCTGTTTTCGCCGGGAAGTTCATAAGTTCCTACTTTTGAACTTGTTCCGTAAGAATAGACTAAATCAATAAACCCTTTATATCCTCTGTTTGGAAAATATGAGTAATCCCGATAGTCATCATAATTAGCATAGTCATCTTCTACATAATAATTTTGTCTTTGTACAGTTGAATTCCTGTTGTTTGAATAGCTATATTGATTGCGATTTTGTTTTCCGCCGGAATTATATACTCTTCTGCTAACAACTTGTGTATCTCTGTTATTTTGTTGTGTTTCTCTGTTATAGCGTTGCGTACCTCTGTTAATATTTTGTGTATTTGCCCTTGGCTTCTCTTTGGAAATTTTTTCCACTTCATACATGTCTATTGTATAATTTTTACCGGTGTTGGTTTCAATTATCAGATAATCATCCGGAACTATTTCAAGAATGATGCCTTTTAAAATACTTCCATCATTAAGATAAACTATATCCTGAGTGCTTTGTGCCAAGCATTCAAATGTAGTGAAAAGCATGAGGATTAATAGGGCGGTAATTTTTATCATTAAATATAGTTTTAATTTTCCACAAAAATAAAACAAATTTCATAACCGGCAAAAATAAAACAGCAGAAATAAGACCTTATTTCTGCTGTTTTATTAAAATCTCATTTCGAGTTAAAATTCTACTCCCAGCTTCAGGCTTATGCCTCCGGCCCCTTTGGCTTCGTATTTTGTTTTCGTGGCATCTTTGATATAGTAGTATCCGTAACCCCCTTTACTTCCGTCTTTAGGTATGGGTATGCCACCGTAGCTTTGGTACGAATAGCCGACGCTGAAGTTAATTCCTATCCTCGGTGTTACCATATATTTTATTCCAACGGCGGGATTCATGTATAATCCCATAGCTCCGAAACCGTCGCTCAGGTTAAATGAATAACCTACTCGAAACATTGCGAAAGGAGTGATTGCGCTGTTTTGCAGAGGATAGTATACGCGTATATCGAGGAATATCGGCAATGTCATGAATGATGAATCAACGGCGCGCATGTATGTTACGGAATCGTTTATCGCATTTGAACCGACTTTTGATACATATTGAGGAAATTTATCGGCTGAATTTATGTTTGTTTTGAGTAGCGCATCGCGAGCATTGAACATATGCAGTCCGACGCCGGCTCCAATGAACAGAAATTCGTTAAGTCTGTAGCCGTGGCTTGTGTTAAACTCGATTGTTCCTTTCTCGCCTGTTCCACCCATAGCGAGGTTATATCCTGCATCAAACGTGCCTTGATATCCGCTTATTTGGAAATCGTCGTAATCTCTTGTATTTCTTGTTTGAGACCTTCCGTTGCCGGCATTTCTCGATGAACTGCTTGCTTGTCTTGCCGAAGATCTTGATGAGCCGCGTGATACGCGTTTAACGTCGTCCATCGAATATTCATATATACGTCCGTTTGTTGTGCGGATGCTTACGAAGTCGTCCGGTTCAAATTCCTCTATAGACCCTTTTATTACGCGTCCGTTCATAAGGTAGATTGCATCCGGAGCATTATCTTCATCGTTCGTGGCACGTGCATTCGTACGCGAAGAAGATGATTGTGATGTTGTGCGGTTATTCCGTGAGGAATTATCAACTTCCTGACTGTTATATCCGTCCATTTGTTGTGCTATACGGCGGCGGCGCTCGTTCGACGACGATTCGATGGGAGCGGCATTGCGTTCGCTTGTGCTTCTCGGGGTATATGTCATGCCTTCTTCGCGGTATGCAATACCCATTATTTCTATTTGTTCACCGCCGTCACCCTCGGGTATATCCATTACAAGAACAGTTGTACCGCCCATCTCTGCGGCTTTTTTCTTCAGTTGTTGTATGGCATCTTTATATGTCGCTCTTGATACTGCGGTAACGCGTTTCAGTCGCGTCAATCCTTTTACTTCCGATTCGTTGAATGTCGTTTTTACGTCTTCCCAGAAAATCTCGTCATCGCCCGATAATGTGTTTCTTGATGATGAAGGCTGTGTCGTGCGACTTGTAGTTGTCCTGCCGGTACTTTGCGAAGTTGTAGTGCGATTCGAAGAATTTCTTTCTGTTTCTCGCAGATTTTCGTCAAAGACCTCTCTTCTGCCGTCCTGATAGAGGATATAGGATATGGCGGTCTTGGGACGTTCATATACTGATGTTTCGCCGGGATATGTATATTCAACACGATTCTCAACGCTTCTCAGTACCTTTACTTCGATAGACCTTCCGTTACGCAACACAAGTTTATCCTGCGCATTGAGACTGTACATTGTTCCAATAAGCAAAAAAAGACAAATAATAATTCGGTTCATGACGTTTAATTTTTACACCTTACCGTTTCCTTTGCAAGGATTTTTATATCACAATTATTTCGAGCGTGGAAACAAATGAATACCGGAACTTTTAAACAATTTAATATCTTTGTCCAATATTCTACGCCCGTTATTCAACTTGTACTCAATATATGAAACGTCGCAAAGATAAAACAAAGAGTTCGAAAAATCAAACTAAAACATGAAATATTTTTATTTTCTTTGTTTTTTGCCGGTTTCATTAAAGCTTTTCCTTCTCTTTTCGATTGCTCTTTTATGTTTTTTGTCGCGCCGGATATTTTCCGCGGCGGGTCTTACGACGATAGCTTTTCCGTCTACTTCAAAGCTGTTCATGGAGTCCATGACGCGTCCCGCCTCCGCTTTGTCTATTTCGAAAAGAGTGAAGTCGTCGTGCAGCTCTATGCGCCCGATGTCGACCCTTCTGCCTTTCACGCAGTGGTTTACGAGTTCAATCAGTTGCGGTGGTATCAAACTGTCCTTTCTGCCGAAATTCAGTTTGATGATTTTCATTCCTTCCTCCGCACGGTCTGACGACAGTTTGCGTTGTCCGCCTTTTTCCGTTTTTCTGTCACGGCTATCTCGACTGTTGCGTCGTTCGCGTCTTTCGTCGACCGCGTCTATCTCTCCCGCTTCGCGATAATAATCTATAAGGCGGTTAAACTCAAGAGATATCATACGTTTTATGATATCTTCCTTTTCGAGCCAGTCAAGCTTGCGAAAGATCGACGGCATCAGCTCCGCTATCTCTTCTTCGTTGACCTTTACCTTTTCTATCTTGTCGGCGAAGTTGAACAGTTGCTTTTCGCATATTGTCTTGCTGTTGGGGATGACTCCCTTTTCGAACTTGCAGCTGACTGTTTCCATTATCTTTTGCAGTTTGCCTTTCTCTTTCGTGTGGCAGATAGCGATTGATATTCCTGTTTTGCCTGCTCGCGCCGTGCGTCCGCTGCGGTGTGTGTATGCCTCCGTTTCGTCGGGCAGACCGTAGTGTATCACGTGTGTGAGGTCGTTCACGTCAAGTCCTCTTGCGGCCACGTCGGTCGCTACGAGCAGGCGCAGGTTGCGGTTGCGCAGTTTTTGCATCACATAATCGCGGGCTGCCTGCGTAAGCTCGCCGTGCAAGGCATCGGCGTTATAACCGTCGCGGATAAGGCTGTCGGCAATCTCCTGCGTCTCGCGACGCGTGCGGCAGAACACTATACCGTAAATATTAGGGTAATAGTCGGCTATGCGCTTGAGTGCAAGGTACTTGTCTTTGGCGTGAACGGTAAAGTATATATGACGTATATTCTCGTTTCCCTGATTTTTTCTTCCTATCACTATCTTACGCGGAGAATGCATATAACGCGAAGTTATCCTCTCTATCTCCTGCGGCATAGTGGCGGAGAAAAGCAGCATGTTGCGTTCGTCCGGTACGGCCGACAAAATACTCTCTATACTTTCCGAAAACCCCATCGACAGCATCTCGTCGGCCTCGTCAAGGATCACGTTCTTTATCTCCGAGAGGTTGGCGACGCGGCGGTTCATAAGGTCGAGAAGCCGTCCCGGCGTAGCCACGATTATATGCACTCCTTTTGACAAGGTCTTTATCTGGCTTTCAATGCTCGAGCCTCCATAAACCGGCAGTACCGACATCTTGTCGAGATATTTCGAATAGTCGTTAATGTCCGACGCAATCTGCAGGCACAACTCACGTGTGGGACATAAGATAAGCGTTTGCGGTCGGCGCAACGATATATCCGTCTTTTGCAGCACAGGCAGACCGTAAGCCGCCGTTTTGCCTGTTCCTGTTTGCGCCAGAGCTATAATATCTCCCGTATCCTGCAATAGTAACGGAATGACTTCTTCCTGTACCGGCATAGGTGCGGCGAAACCCATCTCACTGATGGCTTTAATAATTTCGGGCTTCACGCCCAATTCTTCAAATTTATCCATAAAGATTTTTTTATCCTGATTGTTGTATAAATCAGGGAAAGAGGCGCAAAGATAATAATAATTGTCAATTGTCGGCTGACAATTGACAATTATTATTATCTTTGCCTGATTTTTTATGATGTTTTTTTAAGATGTAAAAAGAAAAAAGATGAATGTAATTAACAAGACGATTGATTTGGGTGACGGAAGAACGATCACCATCGAGACCGGGAAGTTGGCCAAGCAGGCAGATGGAGCGGTTACCGTTCGCATGGGCAACACTATGTTGCTTGCAACTGTTTGTGGAGCTAAAGATGCTGCTCCGGGTACGGATTTTATGCCTCTGTCGGTGGACTATAAAGAAAAATTTTCGGCGTTCGGCCGTTTTCCGGGCGGTTTTACCCGCAGGGAAGGAAAAGCGTCGGACTATGAAATCCTTACGTCACGATTGGTCGACCGCGCTCTTCGTCCGTTGTTTCCGGACAACTACCATGCAGAAGTGTTCGTAAATATCTTATTGTTCTCGGCCGACGGCGAAGATATGCCCGATGCATTGGCAGGGCTTGCCGCCTCGGCAGCGCTTGCGGTGTCCGACATACCTTTCAATGGTCCTATATCTGAAGTACGCGTAGCGCGCGTAAATGGAAATTTTGTAATAAACCCCACATTCACGCAGCTCGAGAATGCTGACCTGGATATTATGGTAGGCGCTACGATCGATAATATCATGATGGTAGAAGGCGAGATGGACGAGGTGCAGGAATCGGAGATGCTCGAAGCTATCAAGATAGCACACGAAGCTATCAAGCAGCACTGTCGCGTTCAGCTTGAGCTGACCGAAGAATGCGGCAAAACGGTAAAACGCGAATACTGCCACGAAGAGAACGACGAAGAACTGCGTGCAGCAGTACGTGCGGCATGCTACGATAAAGTCTATGCCGTTGCCGTTTCGGGACAAGGTAAGCAGGAGCGTGCTGATGCTTTCGGCGCAATCAAGGATGAGTTTAAAGCACAATATACCGAAGAAGACTTGGCAGAGAAAGCAGCTCTTATCGGCCGCTACTATCACGATGTAGAGAAAGAAGCTATGCGTCGCGCCATCCTCGACGAAGGAAAGCGTCTCGACGGTCGCAAGACAACGGAGATACGTCCTATTTGGGCAGAGGTCGACTTCGTACCCGGACCGCATGGAGCGGCAGTTTTCACTCGCGGTGAGACACAATCGCTGTCGACCGTTACGCTCGGAACTAAAAACGACGAGAAGATCATCGACGATGTGTTGGTACACGGTAAGGAGCGGTTCCTCCTTCACTATAACTTCCCTCCTTTCTCGACGGGCGAAGCTCGTCCGCAACGCGCCGTAGGCCGCCGCGAGGTAGGTCACGGAAACCTTGCACACCGTGCTTTGAAACGAATGATACCGACCGGCTATCCCTATGTAGTGCGAATAATATCGGATATCCTTGAGTCGAACGGTTCGTCGTCGATGGCAACCGTTTGTGCGGGAACACTTGCGCTGCTTGACGCCGGCGTACCGATGCGCAAACCCGTGTCGGGAATAGCGATGGGTTTGATTTCCGAAAACAAAGGAACAAACTATGCCATCCTCTCCGATATCCTTGGCGACGAAGACCACCTCGGCGATATGGACTTCAAGGTAACGGGTACGAAAGACGGGATCACTGCCACGCAGATGGATATCAAGGTCGACGGCTTGTCGTACGAGATACTCGAAAACGCTTTGGCGCAGGCAAAAGAAGGACGCCTCCATATCCTTGGCAAGATCACCGAAACTATGCCTGAGCCGCGTCCGGAACTTAAGCCACATGCACCGCGTATCGAAACGCTTATTGTAGGAAAAGAATTTATCGGCGCTATCATTGGCCCGGGAGGCAAGATAATACAAGGAATACAGGAAAAGACCGGCGCTACTATATCTATCGAAGAGGTCGACAGTAAGGGAATTGTCGAAATATCCGCCACAAATAAGGAAAGCATTGACGCTGCTGTTAAGGCTGTTAAGGCGATAGTATCCGTACCTGATGTAGGAGAAATATATGTAGGAAAGATATCGTCGGTAATGCCTTACGGAGCATTTGTTGAATTTATGCCCGGCAAAGACGGACTGCTTCATATCTCAGAGATCGACTGGAAGCGCCTTGAGACTGTAGAAGAATCAGGTCTTAAGGAAGGCGATACAATCACTGTTAAACTCGTTGATGTAGACCCGAAGACAGGCAAGTTCAAACTTTCGCGTAAAGCGCTCATTCCCAAGCCCGAGGGCTACGTTGAGCAAGAGCGTCCTCCACGTCCTCCGCGTCCGGGCGGTGATCGAGGCGGTGACCGCGGTGGCAATCGTGGCGGCGACCGTAATAACAACCACCGTGGCGGCGGCCGTCGAAATGACAGCTAAGCCCGATTAATACTCCGGTTTTAAAATTAACAATAATTCAAGAATCCCACATTTAATAAATATGTGGGATTTTTTTGTGCGAACTCTAAATGTTAATAATCTATAAATTTTGGCATATGGGGTAAAAAGAGAATGAAAAAAGCAATAAAATATTTGCGTAATATAAAAAAAAGATGTTTTTTTGCAGGCTGAATGTTTTTAAATGTGAAAAAGTGGCAGTTATTTTGGTGTTATTAACTTGATTTATAAAACAAGCAGGCAAAAAAACGTATTTGGGAACGTATAAACAATGTAAAAAATAATTATAAACTAAAAAAATATTGTTATGAGAGGGAAATTTACACTTTTAATTGTGTGCGCAGCATTTTTAATGCTTGGCACAGGAACAGTTGTTGGACAGGAGCCATCACCGTTCTTTTGGGATAGCGGTTGTGGTTGCAGTTCTGCATACCATAACCACACTATAGGTAATACATCAATACATAATGGATTATATATTGATGGACACAGATATACTTACTCTTATGCATATGGTGCAACTACTTTTCCGTATACTAACGGGTATCAAACCGATGACTGTTCTTCCACAAAGTCGCCTGTTGTTTCTAATCCAACATACATAACATATTGGGTTTCTGTCGGAACACATAATGAATTACACCGTGGTCATTATTATTGGTCTAGTACCAGTTTAGGAAATACAGGAAATTGTGGTTCAGGTAATGAATATCGCCATACATTTCATATAGTAGATGATGGTGTGATTTCCTATCCTACGAATTATCCTGAAATATCATCAATAGGTCCTATATTAGCAAATGGTTGCTATGTTGGTTCTATTCGCGATGATGATAATCATATAAATTCAGCGCCAAGTCATTCGCATGGTCCTATAAAAGTATATGTAAATTCTGATGCTACTTGTGGTTCAGTACATTTTAATGGTCTTCATTGGAGGGATCCTCAATGGGGGCATTTTCATTGGGCATATACTGCTGGTACAGGTCTTTGGTCTCGTTCAGGAAGTTGGCAGATTCTTGATAATAACGAGGGGCATTTTATTCTTAAAGATGGTGTAAACTTTCGTTTGGAAGCGGCTGCAGATAATCAATTTACTTCAAACAATACTAATATAACCGGTGCAAATAGTAGAGTTATAGAATTTGTAGGTGATTACACTATCCGATTCGATAACACATTCACCGGAACTTCTAATTCTACCAATGGTGGTGCTAACCGTGTTTTTGGTACCCAAACAGCCGATTTGAATTCAAATATTGGAACAGGTAATACAATTGGTCTTTGGAATGGTACAACAGTAGCTACACGCTTAAAATTTATTGATGGCGGTACGCTTTTACTTGGACCAAATTCTGGCAGCCAAGCCATGATTAATCTTACTACAACAGCAGGAGGGGTGATAAATGTAAATCCATACGTTTGTTGTGATGGTTCAACATTACATCCTAATCCTCCTACTCCTGAACCTTTATGGGCTCACCATGGTATTCATTTCAATGTAACAGGAACAATTACAAACGTTCCAACCGGCAGAATCGATATAACAAATGATTGTCCTACTTCCTGTTCAATTTCAGATAGTATAGTATTACAATCAAATGCTAGAGCTTGGATACGGCTTGATGGAACTACTGCAAGTCTTAATAGTTTATGGGGGGGACTTGTGAAAGTATCTGCTGCAGGAACAGTTCAAATTGATCCCGTAGTGTCAACAACTACCCCTGCACAAACACACGAAATAGAATCGCGTAGTAATGCAATTAGATTTATGTCTGATTATTCAGTTACAAACAACCATGGTGATGGTTACGAGTATTATCATGCAGACGGTACTTGTTGTGCATCAGAAATTGTGGCTCATGGTACGCAAACATACGATTTAAGTGGTACCGGTCGTCTTCATATGACAACACAAGCCGGTTCTATTAATATGGACAAAGCTTTCACTTTTACAGGAGCTAATGGTGAAATGCTTATTGAAGCAGGACTTTTTGCTACACCTTGCGATCCTCCTACTTGTACTGAAGCAAACAGATACTTGCCTTATATTGTCGGTGGAGAATTCGGTGGCTCTATATGGTATAAAGATATTGTTAGTATTACTGTAAGCGGAAGCGCTCCTACGACTATCAGGTCAAGGCATAGTATTGTACAAATGGATAGACCTTTTACATTTAATAGTACCACTGCTGTAGGTAGTGACCTGAATGTGGAAGGCAAGATGGGTATAGTAAGTAAAAGTACTGTTAATACTACAAATAATGAGTATTCAAATAACCATGGTGATGTTAATTACCTTTCAACTGATGGTTTTGTTGATTTTCTTGGTGCTTTCACACATATTGCTACTTTAAATGATATGAGTCGCCTTGATATTAAAGGTCAGATGAGAGTGAAATTTGAGAGCACTGTAGATATTAATATGGGAAAAGCTACAAGTGGTACATACAGAACTAATGCTGCTCTTATATTGTCTCGTGGTGGCTATATTAACGCTTGGGACAAATTTGAATTTGGAAATACCAACAAAACTACTCGCGGAAATTTTGTTCTTCTTGCAGAAGGAACGGCAGTTGGAACCAGGTCTTGTCTTGATTCAACAGTTTGCGCACCCGGAGGGTTTATACGCTTCGGTGAAGATGTTATGATTTGGAATGACTCTATAAGTAATTTCTTTGCCCGTTCGCGATATGACGATGTTAGGTTTGATAAAAACTTCACTTATACAAACACAATAACTAATGCAAATGCCGGAAAAATAATGATTCAGGCAGCTCAGGATATATATGCTCGTGGAAGCTCAAATCTTAATTTTACTATAAATCAGGTTGGCCAACAGCCAATATTGTTCGAAGCTTTCAAGACAATACATATGCGTCCGGCAGTTAACATCTACCGTGGAGGAGATGCTGCAACCGAAGGAGATATTACCTTTAAAGCAGGTTATACCAATTTTACGGGTGATACTGTAAATTTCAATAATGCATTGGCTCAAATAAGGTGGGATGAACAGACTGTACCAATGCCGGATAATTATACAAGCAGAGAAGAATGTACTTCAACAGCCGGTGGCGATATATGGTTTGAAGGCGATGTCAGAATGAATCTTGGCAATACGGCTGATAACGAAATAGCAACTACTCTTCGCGCATGGAATTCAATATTTATTGACAGTGCATTTATGTATACTCAGGATTTTGCTAATGTACAAAATCAGGCTAATGTCTTATTATATGGTCAAACAGGAAATATTGAAGCTATACGTGACTATCATAATTCTAATATAGTTAATGATTCTGCTGTATATTTTGATCTTAAGAATGCAAATAATACTTCTGAACTTCGTCTTCAGGCAGGAAATCGAATGATTAATGGCGGGGACTTTGAAAAACCTCAACGCGGTGATATAAATACAGGAAGTCAGTTCATGAGAAGTTCTTGGGAAGCCGACTCTGCCGAATATGATGGAAATATATTATTTAACAAAGCTCTTACGATTGCACAAAAAGGTCGTGGCCAAACATTTATAACAGCTTCACGTGATATTGAAAATCAAATAAATGCGCCATTCAATTTCAAATATGATAACATAAATCTTGATTCACTATTTTTAATGTCTGCAGGTCGTCATATTGAAACACATGCAATGATTAGATTTGACTATACAAGTATTTCTTATAAAAGTGGTGCAACCATTACAATGGAAGCAGGACGTTTGGAAGGCGCTACGTTAGGTGCCAGTGATCTTTTATGTAAATTCAATGAAGGAGGTACAACACTTACTCGTGACTTACAACGAGTACCTATGGCTTCACCGGGTGATGAGTTTTTTGCTTATCTACCTATGGGTAGAGATCAGGCAAGTTTAGACAGAGTTGACAATTATTTCGCACGCGGCGGCTACGGACATGGTAGTATCTTAATGTTCGACTCTGTGGAATTTAATTATAATGGTGAAGGTAAGGTTTATATGAAAGCTCTTAACGGAAATATTGAGTCTGATCCTTACCTGCACAGATTACAAGGTAATACTCGTGGTAACTCAAGTAATTTTGGTGGTTCTCCTAGTAATGCTTTAGGTTATGATGGTTTCAACAATATCCATGATGCTCAGCTTACATTTAACCATGGTGGTGGTGGAATTACCGAAATGAAGGCAATCGACATAAAACTTCATGACAAGGTTGCATACAAAGCTATTAAACCTGCTGTTAATGCCAATAATGGTCAGTTCTATATGACAGCTTTCGATTCAATCCTGACGCGTAATCTTGAATACAGAAATCCGACGGATACAGGTAGTGTGTTTATTACAACAAATAAGTACAAGGATGTAGCTCCAAATCCTGATTGCTTAGACTATCTTTGTCCCGGTAATCCAAGGGGTATAGTTCAAGGACATATTGTTCTTGGTTATGGTTCTGATAGACAAAATACCCCTAATGATGCTCAAAATTGGAACGACAGTATAGTATTTGACTTTAGAGATGCAGCCGGAGCATATAGAACTACGACAGGTCCGGGTGCTAATGTTTTAATCCGTGCAGGATATGAAGGATTCAGAGAAAATCTGACCACCGGAGTAAAGAATCAAAGCAACTTTGCAGGCAGTAAAAATGATGTAGGTTTTGGCAAAGGTTATGGCGGTAATATTACATTCGACTATATGGAGCTTCATATGGTAAAAGGAAATCATGACCGCAGCGGATATCTTGAAATATCTACTCCTAATGGAAATATCTGGGGAAAAGACTCTATGTATTATTATGGAGGAGATGGCGATCTCTATGTTTATGCAGGACTTGGCTCAAGAGAAGATAAAAGAGCTATTCGTTGGAATGATCCTAATGATGATTTCCTCCTTCCAAATCTTC
>JGI994J12354_10000600_pt1 | contig 35860 bp, 36 predicted proteins | sample IntmicLarv3ML3BL_FD_12354 | JGI IMG/M metagenome (IMG submission 12354) | reverse complement strand
AAATATAATAAAAATTTGGTTGAGAGGCATGCCTCTCAACCAAGAAAAAGATTATTTATTTTTTTAACAACACCACTTGACAAAGAACCATTTTTATATCTAGACAAATTAAAGAAAAAGTCAGAGTTTCTCTGGCTTTTTCTTTTTTTATATTAGTAAATTATTATTTCTTTCCTAGCACTCCTGCCTTTGATATTTCAGGGTAATATTTAATTATTATTGCTGATGAAGCAAAGTCCATTCCAAGAACTAATAATAAAATTAATGCAAATATTCTTTGCCCCTTTACACCGACCTTATTTATCAATTTTCTTCCAAAGGGTTGTGCCGTATAAAAAACTATTAGTCCACCTATTCCAAAATTTAGGCTTGGTCTAACTGCTATCCTACCTTGAAAATTCATCCAATCATCAGAATAATCCCAAAGCATCACTCCAAAAATTTTTTCTATCAATAGACTTCCAGCCAATTCTGCCAAAGTTGCCAATATAAGAAACACAACAAATATTACAAATGGTCTTACATTTATGCCCTTTATTTTGTATGAATCTCTGATAAAAAACCTTATAACTAGGATTATCACTACTGCTCCAAATCCATATATTGGAATATAAGGACCAAAGTTGAATCCTCTATTTACAAATTTTTTCTCAGAAGCTGAAAACAATATTGTTTCATAGACCCATCCAATCACTGAATACAACATAAAAAGAAAAAAATACATTCTTAGGGTAAGCCTTATCTTTTTTTCCACCATGTAGATATCACCTCACTTTGATAACTGCAACAAACACTTCAATCTATGTTAATTATTTGAGTTATCATACTAGATAAATACAATGCCAAAAGATCTGATTTTATTTAGGTTTCTATACCATAAATTTTTCATACCTTTATGCATAATCTATAATTCTAATTCTGTTTCCAGTTGGAATAACACCAACTGATACCAATCTCTTGGATCAAAATCTTCCTCTTGGGTTTCATTTTCAATATTGAATAAAATTTCTTGTTTCATATTTTGACTGCATCCTATTGTTATAAAAATTTTGATAATGGGTATTATAGCACATTTTTTCTTATTTGTGTAATTTAAAAAAATAGTTTTTTAATTTGCCTAAAAAATAGACTATAGCATAAAAAATTTTTCAATTTACTTTTATTTCAATTTACTTTTCAATATATTTTGTGTATAATGTTTTCATATTCAACTGAAGATAATTATGCTTTTAAATATATAACAAAACTCTAAACAAAATATTGGGAAAGAAGATGATGAAATTAAATGGATGAAAGTATCGTTTTTATAAATATTTGCTTGGGTACTATTGTTTTAGCACCAATATTTCTCTTGATAGGAATTTTTGCAAAGCGTAAAGCATTTTATTACGCTACTTTTGCTGCTATAATAATAGGACTTTTATCATTTATTATGGTTATTCTAACTGCAATACCTAGTTAGTATACGTGCCTAATTGGAACATGATAATTAATAATTATTAAATATAACAAGTAAAGTCCACATAACTCACAACAAACCCAGAGCATAGGTAAACATGCTCTGGGTTTGTTTTTTTTTATATAAAATTCAACTAAGGTCACATAATAGATTTGTAAATTTTCTCTATTTCTTTATCTGGTTTTTCTAAAATATCATTCCTTTCATGTTTCAACTTATTATCTCTAATTGGAAAGCTCAACATTCCTTTCATTTATCTGCAACACAGTCACTGTTCCAGAGACTTCATTGGCTACAAGAACCATTGGGTAACCTGTTGGACTATTTTGAGCCTCAATCACACATATTCCCTCTGCACCTAAATCATTTACATTATCTGAAAGACTTTTTGATGGATCACGGTAATTGAAGTAATCGACAAATATAGAAGCTGTAGGAGTAGTAATATCATACATCATCACCCCTCCAATTCTCTCAAGACTTATAAAGGCATATACTTTGGAGCCAATTTTCATTGTCTTTATATCTTCTGGTTCGGGTCCTTTTCTTGGACTTCTGCTCTCCATTGTGTTATCTCTATGATGAGCGTTGAATACAGTAGGCAATACTTCTGCTGTAATACTCTCAAAATCCGAACCACTATCATATACTAACGACATCTCCTCTGCTTTCCATATTGAGAAAGAACGTGCACCCAAGAAAAATATATCATCTGGCCTATCTTTTAATATCTCTCGTTCTTCATTTTTTAACCATTCAGCACTACCAATCTCTCCAAGCCCAGTAATTGTACTTCCTTCATTAATATCATCATAGCCATCCCAATCACTACGAGAGTCCCCTTCATTTGGTGTTAAGACATATTGCACTCCCCCAATATTCACTGTACTAAGTCCGTCTGGCGTATATACACCATAAATTGGCTCATTTGTTATGACTATTGTCCCATCTCTTCTTATATCAATTTCATTTCCTGACAAACTATGATCTTTGAAGCCCAATCCTTTAACAGATGTAAAAGTTTTAGTAGGAATATCAAAGGTTGCTATTGCATTTGCTTCTTGAAGGGAGACATAGGCTGTCTTACTATCTTCGATAAAGGCAACATATTCTGGTTCAAGATCCACAGATGGTGCTGTATTTACTTTTAGTAACACAAGATTTTCTATCAACTCTTCTCGTTTTCCATCAAAATCATCAAAATATACTGTTGTCACTTTATCATTGGGAAGGTTTTTCAAGTTATCATGACTATCAACTTCTCTTAGGTCAATAATTGTTACAGACCCCTTTGGATCAACGGAACCCTCTCCAAAATCTCTACGTTCTCCTTCATTGGCAGTCATAACATAGTTTTGGTCTGGTGAAAACCCAATCATATCAGGTTGACAACCAGCCTCATAATGTGCTATATATCCCCCATCATAATCTAAAAATATAATGTATCCATTTTCATTGGCATCAGTATAGTAATCACCTTTTTGCACACAAATTCCTACTACCTTAATTCTCGTATTTATAGCTACACTGGTGATATCACCTGCTGAAAATCCGTTGACATTTCCGATTTTTTCAATAGATATTCTTTTATCTACAGTATATGTTTGTTTTTCTCCTGTCGTTAGATTAGCTAGTGATACAATATCGACAGTTTGTGTCTGCCCACTTACAAGATACATCTTTTTGTTGTCTTTATTATACACTACAATTTCAGCCACTCCCCCATCTTCATTGGTGTCACCTGTCCAATAGCTACCTAGGTGTGTCATCATCTTTCCATAGGTATTAGGCAAATTGTAGCCAATAATAGGTATAGATAAATCCTCAACTGTTTCATCTGCTGTGCTAGATGCATTGATTACCACTGGTGGCATTGATGCAACCATTAACAACACATTAACTAGTATTAATAAAGTAGATACTATTCTCTTACTAACAAATATTTTACCTGATAGAATTTTACTCATTCAAACTCTCCTTAAATAATTTTATATTTTAATTTGTCTCTAGCACATTATAAGGGAATATAACTCCAATTATCTATCACTCTTACATAAAGAATAGGTAAAGTTTTTGCAAGTTTTATTATCTCTCCAAAACTAATCTATTGCCACGTTTTCTTGCAGATTATCGTGTAATTTCATCTTAACTATGTTCTTTATCCAATGTAAAGATTTGGTATGGTTTTTGCAAATTTCTTTATCAGTTTAAAACCAATCTATTGTTATTTTTCTTAGAGCTTTGCGAACTTTTATTTCAATGACAGATTATTTTTCACCGATTTTTAAATCATCAAATCATCTACTTTATTTGTTTACAGCAATCATCTATTTAATATATAATCCTTTGTCTAAATTCAAGACAAAGCTAAATCAAAAATTATATCTAAAATATAAAAGACTGGACTTATAATATTCCAGCCTTTTTAGGTGATTTATTCATATACTGTTATGAAGAGATAAAACACATTATTAATTATTTTTTTTCGATTAATTACTAATTATTTTCTTGAAATTCCAGTTTTTCACCGTTATTTGTTGTAATTGTTAATTTTCCACTTTTATACTCTATTGCATCCACTTGAGATAATAAATTTTTATATTCTCCTTCTGCCCTCATACTTTCTTCTGATCCTGCCATCATCGTTCCCGCTATATTTCCTGTGGTTATCTTTCCATCTTTTATCTCTACTGGTCCAAAATATCTATTTACACCAGAAAACCCATTCATGCTTCCATCTTTTTCTATTGTTATTGTAATATTGTATTCTCCCAATGGATTAGTTAGTTTGAATTCCTTGCCTGCAATGTCATCAATACTAAACTTTTTACCACAGCTAATCATGATTACTCCCATAAACCATACTAACAATACTTTTTTCATTTTTTCTTTTTCTCCTTGTCATTTTATTAATTTATTTCTGTTCTATCTTCATACAGTATATTACCCTTTTTTATTACAAAATTTATTGCCTTCTCCAAAGAGTATGTGCTTTGAGGAAATTCTTCCTGATATTGTTTTTCTTTCTCCTCTGCCTCTTCATTAGACATATTTTTGTATTTGTTTGTGAGTCCAACTCCAAGAAAATTACTTTTGTATATTTTTTTGTTTAATTTATTTATCTTTTCAGAAAATTCTTTTTCTTCTTTGGAAGATACTTGAAATATTAATTTTTTACTATTTTTTAGCAAAATAGTGTACTGATTAGGGTTGGGAGTTGTATAAGATATTCCCCAAACACTACTAGATTGATCGTATACTTCTCTTGCTATTAGACTGACATCGTCGTAATTTATTGTAGTATTATCAAATATAAATTCCCTTTCATTTAGGATAAAAGTCCCACTCTTTGTTTTATTCATATTCCAAATATAGATATTAGCACCTATAATACACACAACTAATAATATTCCTCCTGTTATTAGATTTACCAATGCCATTATAATTATAGAAATGATAATAATAAACCCAAAATAGCTTTCTTTTTTGGGAGAATAGTATTTTTGATATTGGAAATCAATTTTTTCATTATTTGCCATCTAAATACCTCTTTTCAAATTATGTTACACAATTATACACCAAATCTCTTAATTTGGCAAATATAAAATATATTATTTGTTCTAAATATTCTTCCTATTATCGGTAGTTTTGTTTATTTTTTTAGTGACTTTTGTGTTATAATAGTGTATAATCTAAGGAGAACAAAAAATTTTAAAGGAGATTCCAATATGTTAATAGTTTTTATTTTAACAATAGTTGGCTACATCATTTTTAAATTATCATCCCTAAATAAAACAATTCTTAATAATAATCAAAAAAATCAACCAGAGGATAAAAATACTATTTTTTATGACGAAAATGGTATAGATGTTGGTTTTTCTGATATAAAATATAGTATTTCTCAATTATTTAACAAATTTGATGAAGACTCAGCCAATCTCTTTGATGTTAATTATATTGGAACTGTATCTGATAATTATGAGGATGGAAATAAAAAAATAACTATGACTAAAAACATACATGACTGCAGTATTAATATTTATTACGAAAATGGTAATCCTATGTATGAGTACAATAGATCAAAACATTCTACTATTGATTTTAGTCAATATTCCTCTGACGATAAGACTATTTTTTCAAGAACTTACAAACTTGATGAATTTTTAAATTTATTAAGAGCTCTTCCTAACAATAACAATACTACACCTCACGATATTGTTTTACTATACAGAATCCTAGCTACTTCCAATTTGAACGATTTTATTATGAAAAATAACGATCAAATTATTTTTTATGATAAAAACAACAATGAAATTACCCTGAGAGATATAAAAGAAGATATTCTTTATAGAGTATTTTTAAATTGCGAATTCAAGGAAGAATCTGGAAAAGACATTGAAGAATATTTTGATGAATTTGATATTATATTTGATAAAAATTATACAGGAATTGTATCTAGTTTGCATGAAAATGGAAATAAAAAAGTAACTATAACTAAAAATATCAGCCATTGTAACATTCATATTTATTATGAAGATAGTACTCCAATGTTTGAATATACCAGACCTGATAGTTCTAGTATTCTCTTTAGTCAATACTCTTTGGATGGAAAGCTAGTTTCTTCAAAAAATTATAGTCTTGATGAGTTTTCAGTTTTGTTGGAGTCTCTTCCACCAAGCAACACTACTCCTAAAGATATTATGTTGTTGTATAAAATTTTAGATACATCACATTTAGATGCATTAGTTGACAGCATGCAGGAGCATATTCTTTTTTATCATGAAGATGGGGATTGCACTACTTTATCTGATATTTTCCAAGATCTTTACATAGTTCTTGGAGAAAATGAGTACAAATTTAATAATCTCACTGATGAAAATTGTAGGATAACCGTATCTGCTTCATATGATAATGGGAAGACAAAAATATCTCTATTAAATAGTACTAATAGTTACAAAATTGATGTTTATTATGAAAATGGCAACCAGATGTTTGAATATCATTCATCCAATAATTCTGTTATTACTTTCAGTCAATATTATTCCAATGGAGAAATTATTTCTTCAGAAGATTATAAGTTTGGGGATTTTTCAGATTTGGTGAAGTTTCTTCCGAAGAAGAATATTATTCCTGAGGATATTTTATTTTTATACAAAATACTCGGTATTAATAGTTTAAATTACTACATCAGTGCAAATAATAATTATATTATTTTTTCTGATAGAGATTACGGTTACGTTACTCTACCCCATATTGAAGAAAATTTTTATCTTTTACTTGATAAAAATAAAGATTCATTGAATAAAATATTCAATAAAACTCATGTTGAAGTTATCTCCAATTCCTATGGAAATGGAAATAAAAAAATAATTGTCGATAAAAATATGGATGACCACAATATCAGTATTTATTACGAAAATGAAAATCCAATGTTTGAGTATCTAAAACCTGATAATTCTACTATTCTCTTTAATCAATATTCTTTTGAGAGTGATATTATTTCAGCAAAAACTTATGCTTTTGATGATTTTGCAGATTTCTTGAAGGCTATCCCAGTGGATAATACTATACCTAATGATATTTTGTTGTTATATAAGATATTGGATACTTATGATTTAAATAGACTAATTAGGATAAACAATAATCATATTATTACTGCTCCTCTTAAACAAAATATTAAAAAATTTAAAGGTGAAAATATAAAATACTAATTTAATATTAATTAAAATTTTTACTATATGTTTGGAATTTTGATTTAAACAGATTTTCAATAATTTTTATTTTTGGCTTTCTATACAAAATCTGCTAAAAATGGAGGTTTGTCATGACTGCTTATCAATTTATAATTACTATTTTGGTTCTCCTCACTCCAACAATCATCAGTTTTATGAATGAAAATAAAATCAAGGGTAAAAAGAATGGCTTTCTTGAGAGCGAAGTTGTTAAATATTACGAATTAGGTGACAATTCTATTCTTAATAATACCACTATAAACAGTATAAAATTTGATTTTCGCAAAATTTTATATTCTAATGAAAAAAAAAGCAAGGATTTTTTTTATGAAGCTTGTACTGGAAAAATCTTTATTTTTTGCAATATTAATAACAAAAAAATGGTAGTTAAAAAGGAACTTGTGGGATGCAGTATCAGTTCCAATTATAAAGCTGATAATCTTATAGTTGAATACTCTTTTCCCAATAGTTACACTATTGTTTTCAGTCAATATTCTAAAAATGGTGGAATCATCTCATCTAAGGTCTATAAAAAGATTGATTTTTCAACTTTTTTGAGATCTGATTCTGAATACAACAACATTACAGATAATATTTTGTTATTCTATCAAATTATGGATGCCTCTGGATTAAATAATTTGATTGAAAAAGTCATTGGAAAAAATAATAAAAATTCAAATAAATATTTTGAAACAATATCCAATAATCCTACTGAAAATGCAATTATTATCACTCAGTCCAATGATTCTGAGGAAAATAATATTACTGAAGTCAATTTGGAAAATTATGAAAAATCATCAGAAAAACCATTGATGAAGGAATCCTACAACTCCAGTATCAGAGATAGTTCATTTAGACTATACTATGAAAATAATGCAATAAAATCCACTGGAACATACAAAAATGGAAAACTAGATGGATTATATATGGAATATCATTCCAATGGAAGAGTAAAAATAGATGGGCATTACGAGAATGGTGATAAAAAAGGACTATGGAAATTTTTCACTGATAATGGCAAACTAGAGAGGGAAGAAAATTATTGATTTAAAGTTTGATATTTTAAATTAGGTAATATTTCCAAAAAATTAAATATAATCTCTATATTAATCAAAATCAAAACAATAAAAAATTTTAGAGGAGGCACCAATGATAGTAATTATTCTTTTAACCATAATAATTATTCTTGTACTTCTTAAATTTAAAAATGATATTGAAAATGATAACAATGAAATTAATAAAAATATGACTCCTCATAATAGCAATTATAGTAGTGAATACAACGAAAAAATTATATTTCACTATATGCCAACTCATGGGGTTTCTTTTCGAAAAATAAAAGATGATCTTTATTATATATTTAGCTCTCAAGAATATGATAAAATATTTAGCAAAGATTTTGTCGGAGTTATATCTGGATACTATTATAATGAAAACAAAAAAATAATTGTGAATAAAGACGAGAATAATTGTAGTATCACTATCTATTATGTGGAAGGAAATCCAATGTTCGAATATCAGAGAGACAATCAATCTACTATTATTTTTACCCATTATTCATCCAATGGTGAGACTTTTTCTTCTAAAACTTATAATTTAGAGAATTTTTCAATTTTTTGAACTCTCTTCCAAGAAACATGAATATTTCTAGAGATATTTTATTATTTTATAGAATACTGGGAGTAGATTCATTGATTCCATTAATTTATCTTGATCAAAATCACATTCTTTTCCACAAGGACATAGATTCCCCTGTCACTATAGTAGGCATAAAGAAAAATATTTTGGACATTTTTGATGGTGATAACGACAAATTTAATAAAATTTGTTATGCCAATTATACAGGAATCATCTCTGGTTTGTACAAAAGTAAAAGCAAAAAAATAACCATAATCACAAATTCTAATCATTTGACCCTTGATATTTTTTATAAAAATGGAAATATAATGTTTGAATATAAAAGACTTCATAATTTTAACATTGTACTCAATCGGTATTCCTTCAATGGAAAAATTCTCTCTTCAGAAAATTACACATTTGATGATTTTTCACTTTTGTTAGAATTTCTTCCAGAAAAAAACACTATTATTGTTGATTTTTTGATATTATACAGAATGCTAAATACTGATAATTTAGAGTATTTAATTAAAAATAACAATGAGTATGAAAATGATGAGACAGTAACTTCAAAAGAAATTAGAAAGGATTTATTCAGAATATTTAATCAAATTCGCGATAAATTAAACAATATATATGACAAAAATCATCATGAAACTGTGTATACTTCCTACCGAAAGGACAGAAGAAAAATGAAAGTAACTAGTGGCACTGACAGTTATGATATTAGTATTTACTATGAAAATTCCAATCCTATGTTTGAATATAAAAGATGTAATTATTCTATTATTAGTTTTAATCAATATAACCATAATGGAGAACTTATTTCATCTCAAACATATGACTTTAATGAACTTTTACTTTCATTGGAAGCTCCACCAGTATATAGTTCTGTTCCACAGGATATTTTACTATTATACAAAATACTAAATACTCATTGCTTGTATGATTTGATAGCCTCTAATAATGAACACATTCTTTTTTATACTAAAGAGGGTGAGAGCATAACTCAAAAAAGAATTATAACAGATTTTTATCCTCAATTTGATAGATATGAAACTAGCCGTGTTAATCTATTTAATAAATCTGTCTACGGGGTCTTCTCCGGTTCTTATGAAAATGGAAATAAGAAAATAGTCTTATCCAGAAATTTCAGCAGTTACAAAATTGATATTTATTATAGAAATGGTAATCTAATGTTTGAATATCATTCATTTGCCAAAACTGATATTACTTTCAATCACTATTGCTTCAATGGAGAAATTCTCTCTTCAAAAAATTGCACATTTGATGATTTTTCAGACTTATTATCACATCTTTCACTGGTAGGTGTTCTCTTTAGGGATATTGTCTTGTTATACAAAATTTTGGATACTAATAGCTTAGATAACTTAATTATGGAAAACAATGAAAACATATTTTTTTCTCATTACTTTGGTTGTTATGCTATTTCATTACATCCTAGAATAGAATTTTATTTGGACTTTGGCAGAGATGATGATGATTTTAGTAAAATATGCGATGTAGATTACATTGGTTCTATTCCTAACTATTATGAAAACAATACCAAAAGAATAGTTGTAAATAAAAACAAGGACAATTGTGATATTGATATTTATTACGAAAATGGTAGTCTAATGTATCAGTATAAAAAGTCCAACAATTACACTATTATCTTCAATCAATATTCTTTCAATGGGGAAATTGTTTTTTCTAAATCCTACATCTTTGACGAATTTTCAAGTATATTGGATTCTGTTCCCCAAAGGGATACTTTTCCTCGTGATATTTTGATATTATACAAAATTTTATCATTAACTGAAATACTATTTTTTACTCAACTGAATAATTTAATTAAAAGAAACAACGAATATCTTTTGGGTACCTCTCCGATGCAAGAGAAAATTATTAAAAAAGCTGATGAAGATACACAGATATGTACTCAATCAACCAATGAAAAATCTAGTGATGATGACAAAGATATCGAAAACTCTTCTAAATGGAAAGATTCCACTGAAAATCTGGAGGTCAAAGAATTTTACTATACAAATTCTGAGAGTTCTATTATTAAAGATGGACCATTTAGACTATACTATGAAAATAATGCAATAAAATCCATTGGGACATACAAAAATGGAAAATTAGAGGGACCATATACTGAATATCATCCCAATGGAAGAGTAAAAATAGATGGGTACTACGAGAATGGTGATAAAAAAAGAATATGGAAATTTTTCTCTGATAGTGGCAAGTTAGAAAGAGAAGAAGGTTATTGATTTAAATCAAAAACAAAAAAATATCTAAAGGGGACACTAATGATAACTGGAATTATTTTAGTAATAATTATTCTTGTAGCTTTAAAATTTATTGTTTTGGATAAAACTCACCATAGGAAAGAGGTAGAGATTATAAGAAAAGTCAAAGAACATAAAGGTTATAAGGGGGTGTAATATGAGTTGGGAATTCATCCTTTTAATACTTGTGGTATTACCTGTAATATCATTTATAATTATTATAATTGTGCTCTGTAAATTGTTACGTGTCCAAAGTACATTGGATGAAGTACTACATTTACAGGGACAAGTTGAAAAAATGTCAACTATAATGGCAAAATTATCAGAACATTCTGTACAGGAACAAAAAAGATTGAATAGAATTAAAGCTGTAGTAGATGAGATTCAGCATAATAGTTTAAAATAGCAAGTAGATTAATACTAGAATACTTTGAAGGATTATCTAATTTACATTACAGATATTAAATTTGATAGAATGATAACACCTTATTGCAAATATATCGTATTAATCAAAATCAAAAACAAAAAAATATCTAAAGGAGGCACCAATGATAACAGAAATTCTTTTTATTGTAATAATTATTCTTGTAGCTTTAAAATTTATTGTTTTTGATAAAAACAAAGATGTGGAAAAGAGCGAGGCACCTGCTACTACCACTGATTCTACTCATAACACGACTTTTTCTCATATTAAAAATGATATTATTTTTTACGCTCATAATGAAAATGGAGTTATTTTAAGTATGATAAGAAATAATATTTTTAAAGTGTTTTATGAAATTGATGAAGAAAGAGACGATATCTTTGACATTTCTTATATGGGAACTGTCACTACTAATTATAAGAGTGGAAATAAAAAAATAATTCTAACCAAAAATACAAGCAGTTGTAATATTGACATTTACTTTAGAAACGGTAATACCATGTATAAGTATAGTAGACCTGATAATTCTACTATTGTTTTCAATCAATATTCTTCTGATGGTGAGATTCTTTTTGCAAGAACTTACTCTCTTGAAGAATTTTCAAATTTACTAAAAGTTCTTCCTTATAACAATACTGTACCCAATGATATTGTATTATTATACCGAATATTGAGTATTTTTGACTTGAATGAACTGATTAGAAAAAATGATGATTGTATTCTTTTGGTTGATAAAGATGGTTATAATGTCACTTTAAATGAAATAGAAGATAGTATTCATTCACTTGAATTTTCAGAACAAAATTTCCGTTATGGCGGGGATACATCTCCCCACTATGATAATGACAATAGAAAAATGAGTTTTGATATGGATGAAGACAATTGCAACACAAAGGGTTACTATGATGGTGGTAATATTATGTTTGAGTACAATTGGTCTAATAACTCTCATATTAGTTTTGTTCAATATACTTATGATGGTGAAATTGTCACTTCACAAAGTTATAAGGTTGATGATTTTTCAGATTTATTTAAATCTCTTCCACAAACTAATACCATACCTCATTATATTTTAATATTACATAGGGTTCTAGAGACTGATTGGATAAATAGCTTGATTGAATTAATCAATGAGCATGTTCTTTTTTTGGATGAAAGAGGGGATGAGGTAACCTTAAATAATATAAAGAGCGATTTTCATTGGCTTTTTGATGAAAACGATGATGAGTTTGATAAAGTTTTAGATGTAAATTATATTGGCTCCATATATAGCTATTACGAGGATGAAAGTAAAAAAATTGTCGTTGATAGGAGTACAAATAATTGTAAAATCAATGTTTACTATGATAATGGTAATCCTTTATTTGAATACCATTTCTCCCAAAATTCTGATATTACTTTCACTCAATACTATTCAAATGGAGATATTGTTTTTTCTAAAACGTATCATCCTAATGATTTTTCGGATTTGCTTAAGGTTCTACCGTCAAATAATACTGTTCCCAATGATATCTTGTTCTTTTACAAAATATTAGATACTGATGGTTTAACAGAATTAATCATCGCAAAAAATAAGCATCTTCTTTTTTATGATCAAAATTCTTTTCATGTCACTATTTTGGGCATAAAGGATGATTTCTATAGTCTCTTTGACAAAATTGATAATAAATTTAATAGCATATTAGATAAAAATTATTGTGGAATTATTTCCAATTATTCTGAAAATGGCAATAGAAAAATAGTTGTGGACAAAAATATGAATCGTTGCAATATTAATATCTATTATGAAAATGATAGTCTCATGTTTGAATATAATAGATATAATGATTCCACTATTATTTTCAATCAATATTCTCCTAATGGTGAAATTACTTCCTCTGATACATACGACCTTGATGATTTTTCAGATTTATTAAAATATGTTCCTAAAGATAACACCATACCAAATGATATTTTCTTGATATATAAGATACTGGATATATATGAGCTAGATATGCTAATCAAAATAAATAACAACAAGATTCTGGCAGTTTCAACTAATGGGAAAGATATTATAAAAAAAGATGAAAAAAATCTTGAAAAAGAACCTGAAATTATAAATAAAAAATCTGGTGATGATAACAAAGATATTACTCAAAATTCAAATATTGAGGTAATTACAAATACAAATTCTGATACTTCTAATATCAAAGACGGACCATTTAGACTGTACTACGAAAATAATGCAGTAAAATCCACTGGAACATACAAAAATGGAAAATTAGATGGATTATATATGGAATACCACACCAATGGAAGAGTAAAAATAGAGGGGCATTACGAGAATGGAGACAAAAAAGGACTATGGAAATTCTTCTCTGATAGTGGTACACTAGAAAGGGAAGAGAATTATTGAAGCAAAATATTGATTTTAAACACTAAAACCCCACTTGAAATTTAGATATCAAGAAAAAATTACAAAGGAGAGGTCAATATGATAATTTTTATTTTATTACTGGCTATTTGCATAGCTATAAAAATATCCCTAAATAACAAAAGCCATTCTAGCAAAAAAGAAGATACATCTGTTAGTAATAATAATGATATACAGGAAACTTCTTACAATAAAAACAAGATTAAACAAAAAGAAAAGGTACTTTTTTACGATGAAAATGGTAATGGTGTTTTTCTAAAGGACATCAGCAGCAATCTTTCTCTGATATTTGCAAAATCAGAATTTGATAAAATTTTGGACAAAAACTATAATAGAGTTATATCTGCTTACTATGAAAGCAAAGCTAAAAAAATAGAAATAATTAAAAAGAAAAACACTTGCACTATCAATATTTATCACGAAAATGGCAGCTCTATATTTCAATATCTACGGTCTAGATACTCAGCTATTACTTTTTGGTCCTCTATATCATATTCTAATATCGGGGAAAGCACTGCTTATGACCTTGATGAGTTTTCAATTTTGTTGAAATCCATTCCAGAAAATAACACTATCCCTGAGGACATTTTCATACTGTACAAATTACTTGATACATCTGATTTGAATAAATTTTTCATTGAAAATAATAATAACTTTCTCTTTTATGATGAATTTATGGAAGTTGTTACCATAGAAGATCTAACAGAAAATCTTACTTCTTTATTTGACGAATATGATTTGGATGAAATTTTTGATAAAAATCATACTGAGCCTGTTTTTGCTTATTATGAAAATGAAAGTGAAAGTGAGAAAATCGTAATTGAAAGAAAGAGAAATAATTGCAAAATTACTGCTTATTATGAAAATGGGAATACAATGTTTGAATATAATTGGGCTAATAACTCAGATGTTAGTTTTGTCCAATACTCATCTGATGGTAAAATTATTTCATCTAAGACCTATAAATTTGATGATTATTCATTTTTCACAAAATCTCTTCCTCAAAAAAACATCATACCAATTGATATTTTATTGTTACATAAAATGCTGAATACTTCTAACTTAGATGAGTTAATTTCAGAAGCTAACGATCACATACTTTTTTATGATAAAAATAATGATGCTGTCTCTCTTAGTGAAATAAAACTTTTCTTTTCTCAGGATTTTGACTATGATCTAGATGAATTATTTGATATAAATAATTCCAACGGAAGTTTCTCTGCTTACTATGTAAGTGATAGAAAAAAATTAATTATTGACAGAAATAAAAATAATTATAATGTTAATGCTTATTATGAAAATGGAAATACTCTCTTTGAATATAATCGGACTAATAACTCTGATATTCGTTTTATTCAATACTCACGCAATTTTATAATTACTGCTTCGCATAATTATAAAATTGATGATTTTTCAGATTTATTCAAAGCTCTTCCCAAGACTAATACTATACCTTATGATATTCTAGTATTATTTAAAATACTAAATCTTTATTCTATAGGTAAATTTATAAAATTAGCTAATGACCATATTCTCTTTCGTGATAAAACAGAAAACGATGTCACTTTATATCAAATTAAAAATGATCTTTTTCTGGTTTTTGATGAAAATAATGAGGAATTTGATAAATTACTTGATATAGATTACATTGGAGTTATCAATGGTTATCATGAAGATGACACTCCAAGAATTATTGTTGATAAAAATATAAATAGCTGCAATATTAATGCTTATTATGACGATGGTAATCCTATTTTTGAATACCAAATGTCAAATAACTCCAAGATTATTTTTAACCAATATTATTCAAATGGAGATATTTTTTCCTCTAAGACATATGATCTTGATGACTTTTCAGATTTGCTGATATCCCTCCCATCTAATAATACCATCCCTCATGGTGTCTTATTATTATACAAAATTTTGAATACTGATGATTTAGATACATTGCTTGAAGCAACTGGCGAATCTCTTCTCTTTCTTGATAAATATGATCAATATGCCACTACTTCTAATATAAATGAGGATCTATATATTATCTTTAATAGAATTGATGATACATTTAATAATATACTGGACAACAATTATATAGGAATTATCTCTAACTCTTATTTAAATGAAAACAAGAAAATAGTTGTAGAAAAAAATATAAATAACTGTAATATTGATATTTATTATGAAAATAGTAATCTCATGTACAAATATAATAGACCAGATAATTCTACTATTGTTTTTAGTCAATATTCCCCTAATGGGAAACTTATTTCCTCTGAAACATATACCCTTGATGATTTTGCGGTATTGATAAACCATCTTCCAGAGGACAATGCCATACCCAATGATATTTTACTATTATATAAAATTCTAAGGACTTCTATGCTAGATGAATTAATTAAAATAAACAATAGCCATATTCTGTTTGCTCCATTTAAATATAAAAAATCTGATACAGATAATAAGGATTCTAAAAATCTTTTGGAACCAGAAAACAATGTTCAAGATTCAAATATTGAAGAAGTTACCAATGCAAATTCTAATAGTTCTGTTATTAAAGACGGACCATTTAGATTATATTATGAAAATAATGCAGTAAAATCCACTGGGACATACAAAAATGAAAAATTAGATGGATTATATATGGAATACCATTCCAATGGAAGAGTAAAAACAGAGGGACATTATGAGAATGGTGCAAAAAAAGGACTATGGAAATTTTTCACTGATAGTGGTAAACTGGAAAGGGAAGAGAGGTATTGAATAAAAATTTAGATATTCAAAATTAGACAGTATTTCTAAAGATAATTCGAAATATTCTATTCCAATTTTCCAGTACAAGGAGGTTCTGATGATTGTAGAAATTCTTTTTTTCATGGTACTAGGTTACATAGCTTTAAAATTTATCCCTCTGGACAGAGCACAAGATATTGAAAAGTGTGTGGCTCCTGGTACTACCACCATTTCTAATTTTAATGCAACTTTTTCTTATGTAAGAAACTATGGTCGATATAAAAACAAAGTTAGATTTTGCAATTATGATGATTATGATTTTAATTTGAATAGTATAAAACACAATATTTTTGAAGTGTTTGACCAAATTGATGAAGAAACATACAATCTCTTTGACATTGCTTATATTGAACCTGTCACCAATTATTATAGAATTGAGAATAGAAATATAAAAATAACTCTAATTAGAAATGCAAATAGTCATAATATTGTTATCTATTACGAAAATAAAAATATGAGAGTAACTCTAACTAGAGATATAAACAGTTGTAATATCGTTATTTATTACGAAAATGGCAATCTTATGTATGAGTACAATAGATCTGATAATTTTACTATTGTCTTTAATCAATATTCTTCTGATGGAAAAATTTCTTCCTCTGATACATATGATCTTTATAATTTCTCTACTTTATTAAAACATATTCCAGAAGAGAAAAGTATACTCAACGATATTTCATTGATATATGCTATATTAAAAACCTATGATCTAGATAGATTAATCCAAGTAAACAACTCAAGAAAGATTATGGTAGTTTCCTTTGAAGATAAACCTGAAGATGAACTGAGCGAGATCGAAGATGAACTGAGTGAGATCTTTGATTTCACTTTAAAAGAAGCAGAGGAAGTTAGAAAAAAAGAGTATAGGACTCCAGATGAGGAACTACATTTGACAATTATAATGATATTTCTTCACCTTGTGATAACTTATGTAGTGTCTTATATAGTGGATAAATTTTAGAGAATTTTTGTTTGGGGGTTTTTAATTGGGTAAAATATTTGATAAAAATCATAGCAGAAATATTTCTATTTCCTATGAAAATAATATTAATAAATTATTGCTGATAAAAATATTAAAATCACAAGTTATTAAATAAAAAATATTTCTAAAAATAAATTTAGACAAAAAAACAATAATTATTGGATTAAAATCCTAAACATAGATAGCAATCAAAAGAACAAATTCCAAAAGGAGGTTATCATGGCTACACTACTAGTATTTGTATTAATACTTATATTCTTCAATATTCTCTGGCATAAGTATGTTTCTCAAGACCAGAACAAAAACAATATTATTTTTTACAATAGAAAATATATAGCTGTCACCTGGATGAATTTAAGAGATGATCTTGCTCTTATATTTAAAGAATATGAATTGAATGAAATATTGTCTGAAAATTATGTTGGAACTTTCTCTGCTTTTTATGAAAATAATATGGAAAAAATAGTCGTTAATAAAAATATAAATGACTGTAGTATTCGCCTCTATTATAAAAATGGAAGTTTAATGTTTGAATATAATTGGACTAACAAACTTAATATTAGTTTTACTAGGTACTCTTCTAATGGAAATATTATTTATTCTAAAAATTACAATCTGGGAAATTTCTCAATTTTTCTTGAGACTATTCCACCAGACAATACTATTCCAATCTATATTCTGTTATTATATAAAATATTGGATACCTCTAATTTAGATAATTTAATTAATAGATTTAATTATAATCTTACTACAAGCAATTTTAAAGAAAATAGAGTCTCTTTAAAAAATTCCAAAGCCTCAAAAATATCTTCTGAGAGTAAATCTGTTAAAAATAAAATAATCAATAAAATTGATGAAAATAGTTCCATGGAAAACAATTGTAAAAAAGTCAGTTTGGAAAATGATGGTAAATCATTAAAAGTAAATATCAAAGAGGAAAAGTCTGCACAAAATTCAGGTATCACAGAGTTGAGCGATACCATATATGATAACTCTGATATTAAAGATGGAGCGTTTAGATTATATTATGAAAATAGCTCCATAAAATCCACTGGGGTATACAAAAATGGAGAATTAGATGGATTATATATGGAATACCATTCCAATGGAAGAATAAAAACAGAGGGTCACTATGAAAATGGTGACAAAAAAGGACTATGGAAATTTTTCACTGATAGTGGTAAACTAGAAAGAGAGGAGAGTTATTGAATTTAAAATTTAATGAACTACAACAAACCAGGCAATGTACTTAACAAAAATCATTTTGAAGTTATTCTTTATTCTCATGCAAATGCAAACAAAAAAATAATTATGAATAAAAAAGAACTGCCAAAATGTGTAACTGCTGAAAACTGTCTAAATTTTTTAATGATGGGGGTATCTTGGAAATGGAGGAATTAATATGTCAATGCTAATTATTTATTTTTACATAATGGCTGGTTCTTATATCGCCATTAAATTTTCAAACATGGGCAAGAGCATCCCACCAAATTACTCATTCCTAGAAATTATCATTTCATCTATTTGGTATATTTTATTAAAATTGATTTTGCTCTATTTTCATTATAAAGAAAATGAAACTGAAAAGGAACGTATTGAAAGAGAAGTTATTTTTTCTGATGAATTTGGTAATAATATCACTATAGGTGATATTAAAAGCGATCTACAAAAAATTTTTAACTTCTATGAGGTAAAATATAAGGATCTCTGCAATGAAACTTATATTGGAACGGTTTCTATTTCATACAAAACTGGTCATAAGAAAATGACTGTAAGAAGAGATTTCAAGACTTATAATATTAGTACCACCTATGAAAATGGCAACTTAATGTTTGAATTTTATTTACCAGATAACTCTACTATTATTTTTAATCAATATTACTCCAGTGGAGAAATTAATTCATCAAAAACATATCATATCAATGATTTTTCAGATTTCTTGGACATTATTCCAGAAAATAACCCTATCCCCAAAAATATTTTGCTATTTTATAAAATACTCAGAACATCTGAACTTTATAAGTTAATTGAGAAAAAAAACGATATTGTACAGTCATTATGGACAATAATTGCACTCAAATATAATAAAAAGTGAAAAATATTGCAAAAAATCATTAAAATTAGAAAATGTATCACCCATTATTCAAAAATTATAAAGCAAAATTGGATATTAAATAAAAATTCTTAGAGGAATCTTTTTGAAATATTATAAAATCTGTTATTCAGCAGATTCCTCTTGAGATTCTTCAAGTGATTCTCCAAGCAATTCTTCTAGGGAGTTATCAACCTCTTTTTCTGACTCCTCCAAAATCTCATCACTGGTCTCCTCATCTATCTCTTGGACCAATTCTTCAATATTGCTTTTAAGCCATTTATCCTTAATCTCATCAAAAGTTCCATCAGCTTTCATCTCTTCCAGAATTTCGTCAACAGCTTCTCTAAAAGAAATATCTTCTCTTCTAAATGCAACACCATAACTTTCATTAAAAATGACGTCTCTAATGGGTTTTAAAAGTTTCTCTTGAGAATTATAATAATTACCAACAGATAAACCTATCACTACAGCATTTATTTCATCATTTTTCAAGTCATCCACAGCCAAAATTGTATTAGGGTAGATTTTCAATTCTTCTAGCTTGGAAAAAAAAGAATTTTCCTCCATAGCAATACTTACAGCACTTCCCAATTTCACCCCAACAATTTTATCTTCCAAATCAAATATTTCTTCGCCTACTATTTCTTCAGAATCCATTTCGACAATTTCATCATCCAAATCAGAAATTTCCTCAGAATCAATCTCCTTTTTGACAAACAAGTACTGCTCCTCACTATGATACACTTGAGAAAAACTCATCTGTCTTTCTCTTTCAATTGTAATTGACACACTATTCCAAATCATATCTATTCTTCTGCTTCTAAGTTCAAATATAATTTCATCCCAATCATGCAATTTAAATCTTATCTCCACTTCAAGTCTCTTGGCTACTTCATTGGTCAAATCAACATCAAATCCAACCAACTCTTCATTTTCGTCAGTGAAGGCAAAGGGTGGAAATTTATCATCTAATCCTACAATGAAAAAACCATCATTTTTTACCTTTTCAAAAGAATTATCATGAGCAAAAGTAAAATAACTTCCTATAATAAATATAAATAGATATAATGTAATTCTTTTCATTGAACAACTCCCAAAAAATTGTATTTACATGTAGTTTTGCATTTATTCTCATAAAAATAAATCTGTATAAAAACAACATCTTAATATATGATATTTCTTTATCCTTTATATTATACAATATTTTTAGGAAAATTTATATTTTTAAATTTGCACTATGAAATAAATTACTTAAAAAATATAATATAAAGTGATATAATAGGACAGGTATAAATTTCATAATAGGGGGGAGAAAATATGGATCAAAGAATATTGAAATTAGCACAAAATTTAATTAATCATTCTTGCAGATTAAAAAAAGGTGAAAAAGTTTTGATAGAATCTAAAGGCAGCTCACCAAAAGATTTAGTAAAAGCTCTAATTAGAGAAGCTTATCAAGTAGGTGCACTACCCTTTGTCGTTACAAAAGATGAATCTATCCAGAGAGAGATTCTCAAAAATTCAACTAAAGACCAAATAAAAATGATGGCAAAATATGAATTGAAGAAAATGAAGGACATGGATGCATACATAGGAATTGGCGGTAATGATAATACAGCAGAATTATCCGATGTTTCTGAGGACAAATTAAAATTGTATTCTGAACTGTTCGTAGGTCCAGTGCATCTCAAAGAAAGAGTGAATAATACCAAATGGGTTGTTCTTAGATACCCCAATAATTCTATGGCTCAACTTGCTAATACATCCTTAGAAGCTTTTGAAGATTTTTATTTTGATGTTTGTTGTCTTGATTATTCCAAAATGGAAAAGGCAATGGAGCCTCTGACTAATCTCTTGAGTAAAACTGACAAAGTTAGAATACTTGGAAATGGAACAGATATATCATTTTCTATTAAGGGTCTTCCCAACATGAAATGCTATGGTCTTCGGAATATTCCTGATGGAGAAGTTTACACCGCACCTGTCAAAGACAGCGTAAATGGTATTATTAAGTATAATGTTCCTTCACTTCATCAAGGTTTTACATATGAAAATATAGTCCTTGAATTTAAAAATGGTAAAATAATAAAGGCCACATCCAATGACAATAAAAAAATAAATGAAGTGTTGGATACAGATGATGGAGCCAGATACATAGGGGAATTTGCCATAGGTGTAAATCCTTATATTCTACATCCAATGAACGACATTTTGTTTGATGAAAAAATAGCTGGCAGCATTCATTTTACTCCTGGACAAGCATACAAAGCTGCGTATAATGGCAATGACTCAAGTATACATTGGGATTTGGTCTTGATCCAAAGAGCAGAATATGGTGGTGGCGAAATTTGGTTTGATGATCAATTAATTAGAAAGGATGGAATTTTCATACTAGATGAATTAAAAGTATTAAATCCTGAAAATTTAAAATAATAATAACATTATATTAGAGAAAACAGAACCTTACAACTATGGTTCTGTTTTTTCATAACTTTTGGAAAATAAATTATTTGCTATAAATTATTTGCCACAAATTTTTTTAATCTACAAAATATCAATTCCCAAAATTCTTTTTTCTTCCTCTGTCAATTCAAATACTTTTTCATCAGGTAATACTATTTTATCAATCATATCTGTATCTATCAACTTTTTTGTTTGATGGACATATTCAGTAATATCTGTAATTGATTTTATCCATTCATTTACATATTTTTCCACTATTTCATCTTTCATTCCTATTTGTATTGCTCTTTGAGTCATTGGATTCATGTATAAATCCTTATCTGGGTCCCATTGACACCTTACTTTGGATTTATCCAATTTGGCTTTCCAATTTTCATAAGTTTTGTATACTTTTTCATCAAAGGATGACAGCACCACATTACCAAGTATTTCTCTAAAGCCCTCTATTGATATATCTATTGCCAATACGCGTTCTTGATTTTCCTTTGTCGCCCATCCACAACGATACATCATCCAAAGAAATGAAGACTTTATCCAAGTCATTCTATTCATGCTAAATCTAGAACCAAAACGTCCTAACTTTTCTACTTCATTTGCTATTCCATGATTATAAGCTTGATAAACTCGTATTGTATTTTCATCATAACATGCAATTATTTTTTTTGTATTCATAACTCTCCTCGTATTATCCCAAGATAAATAATTAAATAATTAATTTATTCATAATAACGAAATTCAAACCCATCTTCTGGTTCGCCAATTTCATAACCCATTATTTCTGTTGCTTTCTTTTTAAATTCTGAAATCCATGCTTCCCATTCTTTCACAGGCAATTGAGCACAAAATTGTAGACCACTTGGTTCAACACTGACATAAATTAGTTTTCCATCATATCCATACCATTCACACATTTTTCCATTCCATCCTGGCATTTTAGTATATAACTCTCCTAATTTGCTCCAAATTTCATTAGGAGCTGTATAATATATATTTAAATTAATGCAATATGTTCTTATTTCCATTTTTAATACCTCCTAGAATTGTTTTTATTTTTTTCGCAAATTTTTTCTCGACTATTTTTATATCTTTCTAATGCTGCTTCCAATCTTCTAGCAACCATTTTATTTAGATTTGATAGACCCTCACCAGCACAAAAGCCATACTTCAATCTTGTTATTTCTATAGCTATATTTAATTTACTTTTTTTTAGTTCCATTTCAACTGTTTTGTGTGCAACATTGCCAATACCTACTCTGACTATTTTTGAAAATGGAAATTGATATACTTCACCATCTTCTAAATATACAATAAATCTATCTTTTTTTATGACTAATTTACTTGCTCTATAGCACTGTATTCCATGAGGATTTTTAACAATATCGTATATAAAAAAATATATAAGCAGCGAAAATGCTAAAATGATGAACAACTCATTTGCTTCGGCATATATAATGTATATACATGCACATATGTGTACTGCTGCTATTATCAAAGCACTTGTAATTGCAATTATAAGTTTTTTTCGTAAAATCCTTTCTTCTATATATTCATTAGTTTTCAATACTTTCATTTAAAATTCCACCTTTTCAAAAGATTTTTTATATTTATATTATACAGGAAGCTTTATTTTTTTCATCCCTCATCCACAACGATACATCATCCAAAGAAATGAAGGCTTTATCCAAGTCATTCTATTCATACTAAATCTAGAACCAAATCGCCCCAATTTTAATACTTCATCTGTTATTCCATGATTATAAGATTGATAAACTCGTATTGTATTTTCACCATAACATGCAGTTATTTTTTTTGCATTCATAACTCTCCTTGTATGGTCTTTTATTGCAATTTTTATTATCCTTTATCAATATTTTGGGTATCCATGATGGTAGACCAGTCCATCTATTCTTAATCTTATATAGTATGAACTTATTACCAATGCCATAGACTTTTTCTTTTAAACCTTTTATAACTTATCTTCCATCCACTCTAACCATTCGAATCTTCATTATTTTTATCACTTTGTTTTTTCTCTTCATATAAAATTAAAAATTATTGTTGGATTACTAAGTGGATTATAATTTAATGCTTCTTCATGATAATAAAATCATCAAATTTCCTATAGTCCACATTTATCAAAAAATTATATTGAAATTGACTGCACTATTGAGTATTAGAACCATATTTTCCGATGTTTTCTACTCTTTTCTTCTTATAGTCTGATATATACTGAGAAATGGCTTTATTTATTTCAAGAAATTCTTTTTTTTCTAATTTATAACCAAAGCTATACTCTCTTATTAAATTATAACCAAATATTTTTTTTAATACTTTTATTGTCATAGGTTTGTACATATTTTCTGATGAACCACGTATTTCTATCATGTTTTCACGCAAAAATTTACGTAGTGCGTTGTCATCATAATAAATTTTTTCTATATCATGTATACTAAACTCATATTTTTCTTCAATTTCGCCATTTTCATACTTCAATAAAAATATTTTATCTTTAATAATCAATATTTCTTCATCTAGTAAAATAATGTTCCTGTCAACTAAAATCTTCAAAAAAACATTGTTGCAATGAAAAGAAAAATCATAGTAACAGATACTGGAAAAACAAGAGAAAATATATATATACTCAAAATGAGGTATATTAACCCTCCAGCACCCATTTTTTTTCTTTCTACTTCATGAACAAGTTTAATACTCAATTTTTCATCTTCTACCAATATTTCCATACTTTTTTCCCTCACATAATCAAGTTTTTATAATCGTGTATGTTCTAAAATTGATACATTTTATAGAATACAATAAATTCACTTTAATGAAAATATACTTTCCAGGATCAAAATTCCATCTTTTCTTACTTTGATAACCATGCTTTTTATTGAATCTTTGTCCATCATATCACACCTCATATTCTCAAAATATCATTATTATTTGATTGAATCAAACTACATCTCAAAAAAAATCAAAAATACAGTCTCTGTAGATATTAATCTTTACTATATCAAATTGCTTTTTCTAGTTTTATGCCAAGTATAATATTAGGTTTTATGTTGTATTTTATCCTAACTATAGATTTATAAGTTTAGACAAGTATTTAAATATTGAGAAATTTCTTTGTGATTCCTCAATGTGACAAATTTATTTTTATAAATCTCAGATAACTCCTTATATTTAATTTTTTTCTCATAAGTCCTTCCATCAAATAAAATCCACTTTATAAATTCTATATCAAATTTCTCATAGCATCCTTCTGAAAGATCTTCTCTCACCTTTCCTCTGTATTGCAAATATCTTTTGTATGCATAATAAAATGATGAAATTCTGGAAGAATTTAAAAAAATTATTGTATCAGCTTCATCTAATCGTCTTTCTTGATGAAATTCTGAATAATTTCCCTCAATAATCCACGAATCATTTTTTTGAAATTCTCTTACCTGTATTAAACATTCATTTCTATCTCTTAGTCTCCAATCTTTAATAAAATTTACCTTATCTAAATATAAAACTGGTATTTTATAAATACTACCTAATTTTCTGGCTAAAGTGGATTTTCCAGAACCACTATACCCTATTATCATTATTTTCATAATTTAACTCACCTTTTTTTGTATAATTTAATTATTTTCTAGCCTCATCAAAATTTCATTTAATTATACTGATATTTTCTTGCATTTTAAAGGGAAAAATCTACCTAATTGTCTTAATCATGATAATTATTTGACTTTTTATCAAAATATTCCCATACTGCAAATTGATCATTTGTATCACCAAATTTCGCAATATCTCCATGATATATTTTTTCATTAATTTTATGGTGTCTATCTCTTACTTTCTTCATATTCCTTGACTATATCTAAAAAATCGTGTCTCCAACTTAGGCTTTCTGCAACTTCTAAACAAGAATCACCAAATTTATTTTTAATTGTATAATCTGACCCTTTTTCAAGTAAATATTTAAAAATTTCCCTCATTTCAGATGTAAGAAGGTTAATAGAACCAATTGCATAATATAATGGAATGGCACCATTAAAATCTTGAACATTAAGATTTACACCATGTTCTACTAGTAATTGGGTCACCGCAAAAAGATAATCTTTATCTGGTCGCCCTCCAAAGTAGTAAAACCAATGTAGTGCATTCATTTTTTTTGCTCTAGTTGGCAAGTTAACATCCACACCATTTTCAACTAAAAATTTTACTATTTTAAATCGTTCATCGTAAGGTTCTTCTCCAAATAATGCACTAATTAAAACAGTATCCATTAAAGTCGAATATATAACTTTATTATCTTCTTTATCTTCTTTATACATTTTCATAAATTCTTTGTAATTAGCTTCACGAGCAATATCGTATATTTTTATGTCATTAGGCATCTCTACTAATTCATACATTTTATCATCTCTTCTTGTGATTAGGCATATTCAAGAATCAGCCGAAAATTCAATACAAAGATTCCCCCTATTTATATTCAAGTTTATAATTAAGCCATAAATCTAAACGCACTTTCTGGATACGTTTTCAACTTTGATGGGATTTCCATATACCACTTTGGTAGTTTTTCCATTCCAGATCCCCCAAACATATCACAAAATGGTCTATAATCTATTCTAATTTTCTCAAGAATTTTAGAAGCCAGACTTTTAGTTTTCACTCCAACTTTCCATTTATCCAAATCCTGGTTGAATGCAGAAGAACCTGCAAACATAAATTCGAAATTCTTTACATTACTTACATCCCAATTATCTAATGGTTGATTGAAAGAATCAGAACCCAAAAACATCTTATACATACTTTTTACTTTTGATACATCCCAGCTATTTAGATTTTGGTTAAACCTAATGGCACTAGCAAACATTCCCCCCATGTCTTTTACATTGGATACATTCCAACTTGATAAATCTTGGTTAAAGTTATAAGCTTGTACAAACATGTCTGACATATTTTTAACTTTTCCAACATTCCATTTTCCTATAGGTTGATTAAATTTTATAGCTCTTTTAAACATGGTCGTCATATTCTCCACTTTTGATACATCCCAATTTGAAATATCTTGATTAAACTCCGATGCGCGATCAAACATGTGAGACATATCTTTAACATTGGACACATCCCATATTTCAATTCCTTCAAAATTTGATCTATTTACTGAGCGAAATAGAAAAGACATATCTGTTATTGCAGAAGTATCAATATCTCCTAAATAAATGGATTCATCTCTTATTAATTCTTTTAACTCCTCTTTATTTGATGGTTGATATTTAAAATTAGCAAATAATTGCAAATTAATAATTATGAATATAATAAATAATAATTTTTTCACCCTCATCACCTACTATATAAATCTGAATACATTTATCAAATGAAAAATATTTAATTAATTATATTATTTTCCAAGTAGTTTGTAAAGAAAAAACCATTATAATCTCAAGACTACACTGAGGAAAATTTTCTGACTTCCTCTAAATGCAGTTAATATAAATCAGGTTAGTTTTTTTAATAATTTATTTTATAATTTTCCTTAGGAACAAAAAATACTGTAAATAAAATTATTTTTCCACATACTATTAGGCTCTTTAGAATGACCAATTCATTTAATACCAAAATATTTAAAAACAAAAAAATAAATTTAATTTGACAATTTAAAATTGATATGGTAATATTCGATTGAAAATAAAACTTTTAATTTTAAAAAAGCACATATTTTAATATTTTTTTAGAAATATAAGCAAACGTTTGCTTATAAGGAATGGAGGATTTCTATGTCAAAACAGTATGCAACTCTTAAGGATGTGGCAAAGCTTGCTAATACAACAGCTGCAACTGTCTCTTATGTATTAAATGATTCCAAAGGAAGATATATTAGTACAGAAATGAGAGAAAGAGTTCTTCATGCCGCTAAGACCCTTGATTATATAAAAAGTAGTGCTGCAAGTAGCTTACGAGGCAAGCAACGTAAAATGATAGCAGTCCTTGTTCCACAATACAGCAACCAGTTTTTTACTAACCTAATATTGGCAATAGAAAATATTGCCAGTTTATATGGGTATATACTGAGTATTTGTAATACTTTTGATGATCCTGATAGGGAAAAAGATGTAATCCAAATGATGCAACAGCAAAGAATGGATGGCTATATAATAATTCCCACTAGGAAAGGAAATGAAAATACCAAACAACTAAGAAAAATGGAAATACCCATAGTGATAGTAGACCGCTCACTGGATAACGTGGAAGAATACAATAGAGTTTCTACAAGTAACTATCAATGTTCTTATGTTGGAGTGAATCACTTGATAGAAAAGGGACATAAAAAAATTGCCTTTGTTGGATGGGAGTCTGGAGTAACAGATCTTATTTGCAGAGAAGAGGCTTATATTGATGCATTGGTAAAAAATAAAATAAGTCTTAAAAATAAATTTATTTTTAATGATAGCTTTGAATCTGATACTGGATACAAAATGACCAAAAATATTATAGAAACTCATAAAGAAATAACTGCAATATTCTATGCATACAATATTCAAGCTCTAGGAGGAGTAAAATATTTAAAGGAAAATAATGTGAAAATAGGAGAAGATATTTCAATTGCTATGATAGGAACTCCCGATTGGGCAATAGTGGAGAATTTTACTTGCATAGATCAAAAAGCATATAATTTGGGGAGAATCGCTGCTGAAATGATATTCAACGCAATAAATAATGAAACCCAATCTAAATATAAGTGTATTATACAGGATTGTGCATTACTCGAAGGTAATTCTGTAAAAAATATAAATTAAAAATTTAAGGAGGATTTTATGAAGAAAAGAAGTTTTATTTTGGTAGGATTATTTTTATTTTTTTTAACTGTATCAAATAATGTATACTCTGCAAATTATCCAACAAGGGACGTTAATCTAAGAGTTCCTTATAATCCTGGTGGATCTACAGATTTGACAGCTAGAGCATTGGGAGAATCCATGGGCAAAATTCTTGGGACTACTTTTATGGTTACCAATACCCCAGGAGCTGGGGGAGCATTAGGGTCAACTGCAGTAAAAAATGCACCTAAAGATGGGTATAATATTCTTGCCAATGGTATGTTAGCTTTTGCATCTATGGCAGTGTTGGATACTTTGGAAACAACTACTGATGAATGGGATTTTTGGCTTGCTACTTTTACACCTAATGTTGTCGCAGTAAGAAAAGATTCTCCTTATGAGACAATGGACGATTTAATAAATGCTTTAAAAGAAAATCCTGGAAAAATCACTGTAGGAACAGCTGGACCTGGAAGTGGAGGACACATAGGAATGGAAGTACTTAGAAGCCCACTAGGAATATCTTATATACATGTTCCTTATCAAGGAGGAAATCCAGCTATAATAGCCACTTTAGGAGGCGAAGTTGAATTTACAACTCAATTACTTGTTGAAATGGAAGATATGATAAAAGCGGGGGATTTAAGAGCATTGGCATGTTTGACTCCAGAAGACATCGAAATAAAAGATGGACCTGTTATTCCCTCAATATTGAAATTCATACCTGAGTTAGCAAGTAAATTGCCAATGGGTGAAACTACAGGTATCACTGTACCTAAGGGATTACCTGATAATGTTTTAAAAACTCTTGATGCTGCTTTTGATACTGCAGTGAAAAGTGAAGAATTTATAAGTTTTACTGAACAAAAAGGTTTTATGATTGTTGGAATTAATAGAGGAGAGGAATCAGCAAAATATATGGAAAATCTGGCATCTATTGTTAGCTGGACATTGCACGAAGCTGGTGTTACCAAAAAATCACCTGAAGAATTTAATATAAAAAAGCCCGAGTAAAATGAAAGAAAGCAGTTAGATAGGAATTGTTTAACTGCTTTCTAAAATTGAGGAGAGATATATTATGGAAGAGAACAAACATTTGAATTTTTTATGCTCCCTTTTTCTTATAATTTTTTCTATCTATGTAATTATATCTGGATACAATATTTACAAAGAAGCAGGAGAAACTATGTCTCTTTCTCCAGGATTATTGCCACTAATATTAGGAGGTGCTTTACTTTTTTGTAGTTTATTGCAGTTAATAACAGAAAATAAAGAAGGTGGACTCAAAAAAAGACTAACAGAAGTAAAATTGTGGTTTAATGCAGTCATAAAAGAAGAAAACACTAAAAATATGGTCATGGGGACTGTTTTTATTGGAATTTATTCCTTTGTCCTGTTGGGGAAGTTGAAATTTTGGCTAGCATCCTTGATATTTACAATATCCTTAATGATATTTTTAAAAGCAGCCTCATATATTAAAATAGTTATTTTATCGATAATTGCAGTTGGTTCTATTGTTTTATTATTTCAAATTTTATTCAGAATACCATTGCCATAAATAAAAAGGAGGAGACGATTAATGGTTCAATATTTACTAGAAGCAGCGAAAATATCAATAGACCCTATAAATATTCTAGTGCTAACTCTATCTGTTTTTTGTGGTTTAATTATGGGAATGTTACCAGGATTAAGTGCTACCATGGCAGTTGCTCTCTTAACAGGTATTACTTATAAGCTACCATCAAATTCAGCAATTATTTCTTTAGTGGGAGTGTATGTTGGTGCCATATCAGGTGGTTGCCAATCGGCTATATTGTTAAATATACCTGGAACTCCTGCATCTGCGGCGACTGCTCTTGATGGGTTTCCTATGGCAAAAGAAGGTAAGGGGGGCTTTGCAATATTTATAGCGACATTAGCCTCATGTCTCGGAACAATAATAAGTGTGTTTTGTGTTTTGACACTAACACCAATGCTAACAAAATTTTCATTAAAATTTGGTGTTTGGGAGTTCTTTTTATTATCCATTTTTGGTATAATTATATGTGGAAACCTAACTTCCAATGGCAATGCATTAAAAGGATGGATATCTGGTATATTAGGGTTGTTAGTTGCTCATGTTGGACTGGACACAATAAATTCCTATCCAAGATTTTCTTATGGAAATATCAATCTCATGTCAGGAGTACAATTGATACCAGTAATGATTGGACTCTTTGGTTTTCCTGAAATTATACAATCTTTCAAAAAAAGCGAAAGGAAAATACTAGAGTTATCACCATTCAAAATTATAGATGGCATTATATATACAATGAAAAATATTGTAGTAGTAATTCGTTCAGCTTTTATAGGTGTTTTTGTGGGAATTGTTCCAGGAGTGGGAGAAGATGTAGGAGGGTGGCTGTCTTATTGGGCAACTAAATCAACTGCTAAAGAAAAAGAACGCTTTGGCGAAGGAAATCCATTAGGAATACTTGCTGCCGAGTCTGGAAATAATTCATGTATAGGAGGTGCAATAATACCCATATTGTCCTTGGCAGTTCCAGGTTCTGCCCCTGCGGCAGTATTAATGGCAGCCTTCATGATGCATGGATATAGACCTGGTCCACTTTTAATGAAAGAAACTCCAGCATTTTTATATCAAATATGCATGTATTTATTTTTCTCTGCTATTGTAATGTTTATTCTTGGAGTCTGTATCTCTAAAATCTCAGTAAAAATATTAGGGATAAAAAAAGAAATCCTCATGCCAATAATTTATATATTGTGTGTGGTAGGTTCCTATGTAATTAATTATAATTTATTTGATATAAGAGTTATGTTTGTATTTGGTATAATTGGGTTTATTTTTTCAGTTTTGAAGTACCCTTCTGCTCCATTTTTATTGGGAGTCATACTAGGTCCTATGGCTGATTCTAACTTAAGAAGAGCACTTACAATATCTGGGGGCTCTATAAGTCCAATGTTTAGTAGACCAATATCGGTGTTTTTTCTTGTTGTAATAGGAATTTTAATACTTTCACAATTGGGGATTTTTAAGAAAAAGAGAGGAAGCCGATGATGAAAAAAATAAATATTGGAATAGTCGGATGCGGTTTCGCTGCTGAACTACATATGGAAGCATATAAGAGAGTTGCTGGTTATGATGTGAATGTCATGGCTTTATCCACTTTATCAAAAAGAAGAGGAGAGTTTTCTAAAAAATATAAGATAGAACTTGTGTATGATTCTTTGGAGGAAATGTTAAATAATAATGAGATTGATGTAATTGATATTTGTACTCCTCCACATAATCATATGGAAGCCATTAAGAAAATAATTTCATCAGGAAAATACATTATATGTGAAAAGCCACTTACTGGTTATTTCACAAGTAATAAAATAGATAAAAATGCTTATGAAAAAGTAGTAAAAGAGCTTGATGAACTAAAAACACTATTGAAAGATTATAATGAAAAATTCTTTTACGCAGAAAATCTAGTATATGCCCCTACAATTCAAAAAAGTAAAGAGATATTAGAAAAAACCAAAAATAAAATCCTATTTATGAAAGGAGAAGAATCTCATAGTGGTTCCCATGCAGTACACAGTGCTCTGTGGGAGTACAGTGGGGGTGGAGCTTTTATAAGACAAGGATGTCATCCATTGGGAGCAGTTTTGTATCTAAAAAAAATAGAGGGGTTAGCTAGGGGAGAAGAAGTAACGGCTTCATCTGTCATTGGTGATACTGGAAATGTTTTGAAGACATTAACACCTCAAGAAAAACGATATATTAATGCGAATCCTGTAGATGTAGAAGATTGTGCAAATGTAATATTAACTTTTTCTGATGGAACGAAGGCAAATATAGTTGCAGGTGATATGGTTGTGGGCGGAGGACGGAATATTATAGAAGTTTATACAAATGAAAGTGTACATCATTGTAATATTACTCCAAATAATAATATGAAATTATATAGTGTTACAGAAGAAAAATTGGAAGATATCTACATTTCTGAAAAAGTAGAGAACAAATCTGGGTGGCAAGAGCTATCCATAGAAGAAAGTTTTCTTAGAGGATATGTTGGTGAGATGCAGGATTTTATAGAATGTGTGGGAGAGAAAAGAAAACCACAGTCTGACTTTAATCTTGCTTATGAATTGACAAAAATAATTTATGCAGCCTATTTGTCTGCACAAGAGGGCAGACGAATAACCTTATAGGAGGGGATTTATGTTAAAAGTTGCAATTATTGGTGCTGGAGACATAGCTAATGTTCATATAGAGGCTTTTCAACAATTGGAAACCCTCTGTAAAATAGTGGCAATATCTGATATCTATGAAGAGAAAGTTAATAAAAAAGTCGAAAAATATAAATTGGATTGTGAAATAGTAACAGATTACCACAAACTTTTGGATAGAAATGATATTGATTTAATTTCCATTTGCTTACCTCCATCCTTACATTGTGAGGTTGCAGTTGCTTTTTTAAATAATGGAAAACACGTTCTATGTGAAAAACCAATGGCACCTACCCTTGAAGAATGCGACATAATGATAGAGGCAGCAGAAAAAAGTGGAAAAAAACTTTCTATAATTACTCAAAATAGATTTAAATCAGATATAATGAATACCAAAAAATTCTTAGAAACTGATTCCATTGGAGAAAAATTATTCATTCAAGTCAACTCCCTTTGGTGGAGAGGAAGTAATTATTATGACCTTTGGTGGCGTGGAACATGGGAGACAGAAGGTGGAGGATGCACTTTAATTCATGCCGTACATCATATAGATATCATGCTCTGGTTTATGGGAGATGTGGAAGAAATAAATGCTGTTGTAACTAATAAAAATCATGAAAATAGTGAAGTGGAAGATTTATCTATTGTATTAGTGAAATTTAAAAATAAAGCCATTGGAACTTTAACCAGTTCTTTACTACATCATGGAGAGGAGCAGAAAATTTCTATTGACTGTAAAAATTGTACAATTGAAATTCCACATAAGATAGTAGTCAATAAACAAATGGAAAATGGTTATCCTGAAATTGATATGGAAAAAATAAAAGAATATGAAGAAAAATTTAAAAACTTTCTTCCTTTGAAAGCCACAGAGCATTTTGGACAAATAATGGATATGGTGTCTGCCATTGAAAATGATAAAGCACCTCTTATTAGTGGTGAAGACGGAAGGAAAACTATAGAATTTATTTTGGCAGTTTATCAAGCTGCATTTACACAAAAAACTGTGAAGTTTCCTATGACATCAAAGGATTTATTTTACACAAAAGATGGGATAATGAGCAAAGTAATAAAATTTAATACTAAGAAGAAAAGTGTTGAAACTTTTAATGATAGTACTATTCCAGTGGGTGGAACTTTATAATCTGGAGGAAATATATGCAGAAAGTTGATGGAATGAATTACGCTCCTGTTTCTCAAGGAAAAATCAATATTGTTTGTGAAAAGGGAGATTTTGTTTTTAGTGTTATTGGTCTGGATCATGGTCATATTTTTGCTATGTGCAATGGATTAGTGGAAGCTGGTGGAGTATTAAAAGATGTTTTTGATGATGACTCTGAAAAGGTTAGAGAATTTAAAGAGAGATACCCAGAAGTAAAAATAGCAGAGAACATGGAAAAGATATTGGATGATGGTAGTATCCAAATGATTGTAAGTGCAGTAAAACCTTATAAAAGATGTGAATTGGGCATTTTAGCAATGGAAAAGGGAAAAGATTTTTTTGTGGACAAACCTGGTATGCTTACTTTGAATGAAATAGAGAAAATAAGGTCCGTATGTAAAGTAACTAATAAAAAATATATAATATATTTTGGAGAACGAGTACATGTGGAAGGAGCAGTATTTGCTGAACAACTGATAAAAAAGGGAATTATTGGAGATGTTATTCAGATTACTATTCTTGCTCCTCATAGACTAAATAAAAATTCAAGACCAGAATGGTTTTTTGAAAAAGAAAAAAATGGGGGAATAATAACTGATCTAGGAAGTCATCAGATAGAACAATTTTTAACATTTGCAGGTGCAAAGACAGCTAAAGTTAAAAGTAGTTATCTTTTCAATTATTCAAATAAGGATAAAATAAATTTTTATGACTATGGTGAGGGAAATTTAATTGCAGATAATGGTGCAACTTGTTATTTTCAGGTGCATTGGTTTACTCCAGAGGGATTAAGAGCTTGGGGAGATGGACGTGTTTTCATATTGGGAACAAAGGGATACATTGAAGTAAGAAAGTATTTGGATATTAGCCGATCTATTGAGGGAGATAATGTATTTTGGGTAGATAGTGAAGGAGAACATTATGAAAACGTCACTGGAAAAGCAGGATTTCTATTCTTTGGAGAATTAATATTGGACTGTCTTAATAGAACCGAAGTTACCATGACTCAAGAACATATTTTAGAAGCAATGAAAATAGCTATTTTAGCAGAAGAAAGTGCAGAAAGAAATTAAAAGATGATAAAAATTTATCATCACAATTTAATATTACTGCATATTTCATAATGAATAGTTAAAAAAATAGAATTTACCAATGAATAAATTAAAGAGTGAGTGTAGATTTCATACTCACTTTTTAATTTAGGCTATGTAAAAGTTAGTGAAAATTTAATAAAAGTTCAAATCTAAATACTATGTCTGTAAAAAAGATTCTTTTTTTAGCAATATCACTTGATTGACACGTGTCACTAAGTTGAGATTATAAACTTAACTCTAAAATGTTAGTGTAGCTGATACAAAACCCCTGTATTTCTCTTTTTTCACGATATCTAGATTTTTGT